>Ga0247840_10003404_pt1 | contig 26902 bp, 20 predicted proteins | sample LaCruzMarch2015__FD_192404 | JGI IMG/M metagenome (GOLD analysis project Ga0247840, IMG submission 192404) | Freshwater microbial communities from meromictic Lake La Cruz, Castile-La Mancha, Spain - LaCruzMarch2015_17m | ecosystem: Environmental > Aquatic > Freshwater > Lake | place: Spain...
GTTTGTATTCCATGACTATCACTTTCTATAGGTTTTCCACCTGAAATTATAGTCGAATACGCAACTGGCCTTTTCTTTTTTTAAGCCAAACACTAGGGGTGGTGCACTTCATTCTTTAATGGGGCGGTTACGGTAAATTATTGCCAAGCTAGTGGAATAATCCACGCAAATCTGTAAAAATCATTAAACGATTTACAATGACTCATAATTGTAGAGCTAAGTATTGCGGTACAGGTAAAAGCGTTATTTTGAATCCCAAGGAGCCTATTTTGCCAATCAGCGAAGTTAGCATCACTTACAATAGCATCATCACTATTTAATTTATGAGCTTCTTTCATTAATCCATAAGCATAATATCTTAGCGCATTAGGTGAAGCTTCTTCTGTGCCAAAAAAGGATGATGAGCTATAATAAGCAAATATTCCACTTAGCAAGAGAAATAATTTAGCTTTATCATCACTCGTGCTATTCGCCATTTCAGAAGCATTCAAAATAGCTTTTAGATGCTCAGCCTTCAATGTAATAACAGCGGCGCCTGCCCCTACCAACTGAAAAGCGCCTTTTTGATCAATAAATTGACTAAAAACTCTATTCAACTTAACTTCTGATCTTGAATCAATCAATTTTGTTGCAGAGACCTTACTATCTATCGCAGCTACGAAGTAATTGTAATAGTCGCCAAGATTTAACAATTTTAATAGATTAGTAAATCCAGTCTTTTTTCTCTCCTCTAAATACTTCTCGGAAAATATTTCAAACGTCTCAAATGTCTCGTATAAATTTAAATTCTTAGCAGTAACACACATATCATTTTTGATCAAAATTATTCCATCCCAATTTACAGGTCCACCTTCTTCATCACGTTCATCAACTTTTTCACCATGTGCAAATTTACTCAAATAGCGCGATGAAACACATAAATAATCTTCCTGTTGCTTAAAGATTAAATAATTCTTACTTTCCTCATCCATTATACGCTTAATATGTTCGTATGCTGATGGAACAATATTCTCTAGATACCAAGAGTACAAGGTATTATTTAGAGCTATAATTTGTTCATTTGTTGATTTCTTTCCAAAATGAACAATTTGGATGAAGGCGTTGTTATTTTTCGTCATGAAGCTTCGTTTATCACTATCATTTATTGCGGACAAATAATTCAGCAAGAATAATAGTGATCTATCACTGAAGCTAAACACTTTTCCGCCCACTTTGTCAATAATATTGTTTATGAACTTGTTAGCAAACAACGGTCTATTTATTAGTACAGGAGAATAATCAATACTCTGGTCAAGCAAGATACATTCCAGCAGAGGATATACGCTCAAAAACACACCTTCCCAAAATGAGACAAAGCCCAATACCTGCCCCATTAAGTCTAGTTTAATTTCTTTGTATTCATCATTCATGGCAGAAATGATACTTATATAATTAGCGACGCTATCAGTATTATGCTTATTAAATTTAAGCGTAATCACAGACTTGGAATCAAATTTAATATTATTACTTTCATTGAAAATAATATCAAGGAGATTAACCCTATCTAGATGAGCACCCGACAGATTAGCACCATCCAGATTAGCAAGATTCAGATCAGCAAAATCCAGACAAGCACCACTCAGATTAGCACCACTCAGATTAGCACCACTCAGATTAGCACCATCCAGACTAGCCTTATACAGATTAGCACCACTCAGATTAGCACCATCCAGATGAGCAAAATTCAGACAAGCACCACTCAGATTAGCACCACTCAGATTAGCACCCTTCAGATTAGCACCCTTCAGATTAGCACCCTCCAGATTAGCCTTATACAGATTAGCACCACTCAGATTAGCACCCTCCAGATTAGCAAAATTCAGACAAGCACCACTCAGATTAGCACCTTTCAGATCAACGCGCAACAGATCAGCCTTCATCAGATTAACACCCTCCAGATTGTATCCCACCAGTTTAGCACCGATCAGTTTAGCACCCTCCAGATTAGCATACTTCAGAGTACCATCCAGATGAGCACAGAACATATAAAGATACTTCAGAGTATCATCCAGCGTAGCAGCAGCATTCGGATTATTACAAAACAGATTAGAACAATTCAGATTAGCATCCTTCAGATTAACACCATCCAGATTAGCACCATCCAGATGAGCACCAGCCAGATTAGCACCCTCCAGATTAGCACCCTCCAGATGAGCACCAGCCAGATTAGCACCCTCCAGATTAGCACCAGCCAGATTAGCCTTATTCAGATTAGCACCCTCAAGATTAGCAATCTCAATATTAGCACCCTCCAGATCAGCACCTGACAGATCAGCACCCTCCAGATGAGCAGCACCCAGACAAGCACCCATCAAAGTAAATCCATTCAGATCAGCACCTGACAGATCAGCACCTGACAGATTAACCCGATACAAAAAAGCACCCTTCAGATTAGTAGCTTTCAGATCAACACCATATAAACGAGCAAACATCAGATTAGTACCAGCCAGATTAGCCTTAGACAGATTAGCAAAATTCAGACAAGCACCACTCAGTTTAGCCTTATTCAGATTAGCACCCTCCAGATTAGCACCCTCCAGATTAGCACCCTCCAGATTAGCACCCTCCAGATGAGCACCAGCCAGATTAGCCTTATACAGACAAGCACGACTCAGATTAGCCTTATTCAGATTAGCATCCTTCAGATTAGCATCCTTCAGATTAGCATCCGCCAAATCAGCACCCTCCAGATTAGCACCCTCCAGATTAGCACCCTCCAGATGAGCACCCTCCAGATGAGCACCCTTCAGATTAGCATCCTTCAGATTAGCATCCACCAAATCAGCACCCGCCAGATTAACACCTTGTAAATTATCATAATTCGAAGGTTTAAACCAAGATAAACTAGCTCCTGCCCCACCAGCTTTTTTATTTTCATTTAAGTTACTCTTACCTGAGTTATCTCTAGACATATTAAATATTTTATTAATTGAGAACATAATGCACCTCCACACTAAATAAGCAAGTTTGCAAATCTAAGCTACTAAATTTAGCAGGATTCTTACTATGAATACTGCTATCTATTAACATTTCATTATTGATATTAAACATATAAAAATCCTTCCCAGAAAAGAATAAAAACTCTTAAACATAAAAGAATAACTTTAGTCGCGCATTAAACACTTATAACTCAGTTAGCCTTAATACCCGAAAATTAATTTTGCACAAATAATGTAATACCTTCAGGGGTTATGCTTGATGGATATTTAGGCTGTCCAGTTGCTTGATCCAACACCACCACGCTACATCCATCTGGAAGTTTATCTTGAATTTTAGAACTCACCTTATTCGCCATTTCCTGCGATTTACTATCATGGGGTTTAACTTTTTCACTATAAAATGCACTCCGTGGTAAATTACTCTCTGGTTTACTTATTAATCCACAGGATCCGCATTGGCAATTAATTAACCGATACTCTGTAACTATTCGCTTTATCTCAATATCAAATTCCTGACGAGCTTCATAACTACCAGTCATCTTTAAATTAGTGCTTCCACAACTACACCGCGTTAGCATGATTTTTTTTACCCGATCAGGATTATTTACGGGCTTCAAGTCTGTACTCTTTTTGGCAAATTTTGCACATAGACTGGAAATAATACCACGTTTAGTACCATTTTTATCTAATTGGAACCCCTTCTTTTTGCCAACGTCCAAAGACGTGGATAAACTGCTGTTTTTTATAAGCAGCGCTTGCTCAGTTATGATTTTGTCCTTTTTTGCAATAATAGACAATAATTCATTTGCTATTTTTTGAAATATAGCCTTACTGCGTTCATCTACATTAAGACCGCTTATTTGTTCAGATAAGTTCGACATCATTTTCTACTTCTATTTGCATTGGAATTTCGCACTTCAGAGATTGGCTTAGATTCTGGTTGATTATAATGTGGCTATCTGCCAAAGTATCCATAAATTTGTTGACTGCATTAATATTTTTTTCTGCATCGAGCTCCACTCCGCGCCAAGCTAGCACAAAATCTATAAAATCAAAAATAAAGCTATCTGCTACATATTTAATATTTAGTGAGCGGATTATTGATTGTAATTCTTCTCTAAGATTAGTTTTGCTAGCCACATCATTTACTTGCCACTGCCAAAATGACTCTAGGTAATCCGATTGAAGACTTTCCCATGCATCGTAAAAGAACTCATTCTCTACTACTTTCTGGTACTTTTTTAAATTTTTTTTAGCGCTCACTGGAATTAATGACATAAATGTACCAAAGAGGCCCTGAGCCTGAAAAAATAACAATAGGCGGTTTGAATCAATTTGTGTAAATTTTAATTCATTTGTCAGCGAATCTCTCTTACATAACAGTTCACTGAGAAAATAATTTTTCCAGCCATTTGAAAAACTAATCATGCTAAAAAAAGTTGGGTATTCTAGCGGATGTCCATATTGTCGGGGTATTTTTTGAAAAAAATCCATAACAAATTTAAGGATGTCATATTCTGGAGAAGTTTTTAGTGACGACTGAAGCTCATCTAAAAGCTGAGTTAGACGGTAAAGCAGATAGAAATCTAAATCCAAATCAACTCGATAAGCCGTCAGTAGTGGTGAAATCAGAAAATTATTCTTAGATGCATCGATCCCAATACCACCCAGAGCCTGCCACTGCAAGGTTAAATTAAGCGCGCCACTAAGAATTTCAGTTGTTTTCAGCTCATTATCTAAGATTGCGGTTAGATTATTCACTGTTTTACCCACGTAAATCAATTGTTCTTTATCGATCTCGGTATAATTTTTTATTCTTTTAGGATGATTTAAAAGTATATTCAAACTATATTTCTGAATTTTAATCTCCATTTTTGCAGTTAATCTGGAAATTTCTGTTAAATCAACCCCCTCCTCAAAGTCACTGGTCTTTTTTATTACTGGCTTAGCCACTCCATCGTAATATTTATCAATACTCCCACCGCCACCACTACCAATAAATATTTTATCTCGATTAGCAGGTTTTTCACCCAATAATACTGTCGCATCAGCGTTATCTGGGTCGGTTACAAAATATTCATAATTCTTTTCTGGAGTAAGTCTTTTTGATAAATATGGATTAATCAGCATATATTTTTTGGATAATTGCCATAAATCATCTTCACTTTTTCGGTCCCATTTTAATTTTACATATTCTGGCAGCGGTTCTCCATCCCTCTGCGGCAAACTACTTAAATTACTTACCCTAGAAGTAGTATGATGAATCATATTAATCCCACTTTCTGAAAATATAATTGGATAGTTGGTATTCTATCCACAATCGATTTAGTTTACCACCTGCAAAATATGTAGATAGCCTAAATAATCTCGATAACTCTATAATAAACCATTTAACAACAGGAAAACATACCATCTACAAAACTTTATTACTCGCAACGATTATTGGTTATCCAGCAGTAATCAGCCATAAGAAATAAATTTTGTTTTCTTAAAAGTGGCGTTCATAACATACTTGCTGCACCAAACACCCATTCGTGTCGCCAAGCACATTGTCTTCTCAGCTAGTTTGGTTACCATCTGATTAGCGAACAATTTATCTGCAATTATTGCAGGTAGCGCCAATAATTATTAATATGATATAACTCTACCGTGACAATTCGAAACTAATAATCACTCTCGACTTAGCGCAGCTAATATTATGACTAATTTGTATTATTTAAAGCAGGTACACAAATGACACCATTTATTTCCTCGACAAGCAAAATTTGGTCTGGTTTCTCAACTCCGTCCATTGCGACACAGGATTCCCTCTCCAAATATGTTGATTACATAAAAACCACCAATTTCAAAAAGACAGATTATAAGGAACAGCTTTCCGAGTTAGTCAGTGGAATAATTGGAGAAAAATCCTTCGAGTTTGCTGACCTGCCAAGTTTGGATACAAAACAAAAATGGTTTAGCCCATCACAACTTAGTGGAAAACAAACTTATTTAATCGTGATTTGCTTTTTAATTCATAAACACATTATGCAGCAAGAACACCCAACATCACCACCACAGTTAAATTGGAAAGATCTCAACGCGTGGTTTTACAGTATATTAGAAGAGGCAATCACGAACCCAGAGAATCAACCTATGCAAAAAAAAGATTTCCATCATTATCAGCTCAACCATAGCAGTTTCGCTAGTTTAAACCTAACCGAAATTAAAAATAAAGGCTTAGCCTTGGTCATCGGCAATTATATTTTATTTAGATTTGATAAATTAAAAACTAATCAAGCTGCTAATAAGTTACGTAACCCGCATATCAAAACTCATAGCCCAACACATGGTTGGGAAAATAGGTGTCGAGCATTAAATGCTTATTACCTGCTGGCACTCTATGATTCGATTAATGCCCCTAATTCAACCATCCACAAAAATCACCAGCTCAAACTCATCGAAAAAGAGGATTATGCACAACCTAGTAAAACAATCAATAGTTACCTGTGTAACTCGGCAAGTAGAGATATTGGTGATTTATTATGGATTGGCGATGTTGTCTGTTATGCTAATCCACAATCTGACGAGCAGCTTTCAATTGCCAAAACCATTCTTTTGGGAGCGGTGATACTAGCTACTGATAAAAAGACCCAACTCTATCAAAAAATCTACAGCTATTACCATGTTATGACAATTATTTTAAAGCGGGTTGCCAAGGAAATAAAAGTTCTATTTCTTGATCCATCAGGTACTCACATCTATGCGGCATTCGCATTGGCAATGACAGATATTTCACTTCATAGCAGTCAGCTAATAGAAAGTAATTTCGATAATCACCAAATATTATTACAAAAAATTGATACTTTACTGCGCAAACGCGACCCTAAATCTGGGCTATTATACCTCCCATCAATTAGAAGTGACAGTATTCCGGAAATGACCGTAAAATTTTATTATGCAAAAACCGACTTGAAAAGTTGTCCTGATATTGGCAAGCGGCTGCTAGAGTTACAACAAAATTTCGCAAAAAAATATCAAAAACTTAACCGTTATGTAGATTCATCAAATAAGCATAATTTGGATCCACTGGCTTATGCAATAAAACTGTATAACGAACCAATAATTACCTCACTACTTGAGACTCAAGTAACTTCTTCATCAGCAATAATCCGGGCAATTTTAGTTCCGATACACACTGAATTACTTGAAAAAATTATTGTGGCTCATCAAAAAAATATTAATGATCCATTGAATGATCCTGATTTCAAAAATGTTTATGAGATTCAGGACACATCACCAGGTTTTGCTTATTGTAGCGAGCATAAACTACCTCTGACGCTGGCAATACTTTATAAAAATCTCTCTGCAATAAAACTCCTACTTGAGTATGGGGCAGACACCTCGCAGGCGGTTTCATTAATCAGTAATATTCATAATTTTCCCGAACATAAGTTGAGTACCAACTATGTGCAAGAAGTAAGCAAATTAATCCATCACGCTAGCAAATCGCGCAAACAATGCGTTTAGCAACTATTATTAACATCAATTTAACAGGAAAAAATCATGACCAATATAACAATAAATCGCCAAGAATATGCTCAAGGATTCGGCGAAACCAACAAACAACAGCGTACCGAAAAACATCATCAATTAGATATCTGGCTTGGAAAATGCGGTGGCACAAGCGACACTGAGATCAACACTGAGACCAACACACTCAAAGACTTTGTCAGATCCCTGAATCAAACAAACGACCCGCACAAGGAGCTAGTTATCTACCGTATGCTTAAACTCACACTATATAAATTACATGATAAAGTCAATAAGGAAAGCTCGTTCAGATATGATGATGAGAAGTTAAACAATGCACTAACATCTTGTTGTGTCGGCTACCCCGATTTGCAAGAGATCTCAAACTACTTATTACAAGATAAGGACGTCAAGGTGGATAACCCTGGGCAGATGGCGAAGTATTCCAGATTCAAAGATCAACTAACTAAATTTGTCGCCCACCGCGATAATCGGATAAAGACAAACCAGAGACCACTTTTTGCTCGGTTAGAAACCACCAGCTTCGAGAAAATTCTCATGGTTTTAAATAGTCGTATTTCTGAATGTCAACAGAATGTTGCTAAATCCCGCCGACAACCAAATGTAGATGTAACTAAGGGAAAATCAGATACACCTATTCAGGGTGCATTTGAGGGAGAAGCAAATACATCTACACCTACACCTATTTTGTCGGCTATTAAAGATTTAGACATCACAAAACAGAGTGCGACACTACTCTACGTAAATTGTTATCTCGCCGATTTCAATATCGCCAGCATTGCCCAAATCAACCAGGCATGGGGAAATAAAGACATAGATGAGAAATTTTTCGCAGCGCTAATGAATCCTAGCGCCAGTTCAGAAACAGATCCTGAATTTTTTAATATAAATAAGTTGCGAACAATGATTCATCAATCATGCTCTAAGGCTAGCCAAGCTCGTGAATTAGTTAAAAATTTAACACAAATTTTGAAACAAGAGACCCCAGCATCGAAGGAAGAAAATCCGTTACACGCTACTTCTCAATCAAGATCAAATAATAATTTGCTAAATATATTTGGCACTCCAAGAATACCAAAAACGCAGAAGAAAAATAAACCTCAGGCAAACCAAATTCCTGAACAAACACCAGTACCTCAGGCAAACCCAACTCCTGAACAAACACCAGTAATTAAGGTTGAAAACATTCCCATATTTGGTTTGCCAAATCTAACTGGTGTAAATTGTTATATAAGTAGTGCCCTACAAATTGTTTTTCGTAACCAATCATTATTCAATGCACTACAAACACATGAGAACCAACGGATACGGACAGCCGCTAATAATTTTATTCCACACCTCGCGCAGCCTTTATCTCAAGAATTTAAGAACCTCTACCGCGGATTAATTAACGCAATCAGAGACACGTACTACCCGAATGAACAAACTCTGCAACAATCAGCTGCAGACCTAATGGAGAAAATGTTTAGCAAAACAATTTTAATCCAACCAATACAAATAAATCGCTTGAGCATGTGTAGAAATGATATTGTCAAGCGTCTATTCGATAATCGAGACAATGCTGCAGAATTATTAGGAATAATAGAGGAAATAAAAATTAATTTTGCAACATACAGCCCAACATTAGCAGGAATTGTTGACAATATGAGGGCAGATAAGCAAGAGCCAGGAATGATAAATACGGATGAGAATGCTGATGAGTTTTTGGTTCGGTTGTTCAGCAACGATAAAGATCTAACGCCTATCAAAAATTTCATCAACCACCAAATCTTTCAGGAACACGCAACTAAACTGAAATTCTTTGATATCGAGGGTTCTCAAATTCATGCTATGGGATTAAACCTAATTCAGGACTATCAGCAGCTAAATGCACTAATGCTACATTCTGGAACAGGAGCGCAGGGGCACTATATATCGCTAATCAAATCGAATAATCAATGGTATCAAATAAATGATAACGCCATAACTTCAATTTCAACCGATAATTTACAAGATTACATACCTAAAGATTACCACATAACGGCCTTTACTTATGAGACCGAACCAGCGATAATGCCTACAACCACTACTCAGCCAGTATTACCTAGTGCATTGACCACAACTACGACAACAACCTCGGTGACCAAGACTCCTCCTCAACAAGTGCTTCAAGAAATGCTTGAACAGCGACCTTTAAGCGTGGATAAGAATAAAGTGATTGACCAATTGAGAATATGCTATCCAACACCTGACAACTCTAATAGCTTTACACTAGGTTTTTGCCAGTTATCGTTGCTCGCACAATATAATTTGTATAGAATTTTCACAAGCCACTCAAGATTCTCCAGTTTGAACAGAAATTATGGTTTCAAAAACATACAAAATAACACATGCCCATCAGGTCTAGAAGAAAAACAAAAGAAAATTTTTGCTCGTGCCAATGCGAATATTACATTTTTTACATTTCTTGACACACAGCAAGATATTGTCACCGAAGTATTCCGCAATCCAATTGCCATGAGTAATGATTTCGATAAGATAAGTCAAGACTTGCGTTATAAAAAAGAAGCGGCCTGTTCTGCTGATGCTTCTGATGTCAATAATATCAGATTAATAAATCAGAAAGAGCAAAAACCTTTAAATGAAACAGAAGAACGAACAAAGATACCAAATCACAGGATTGTCGAGTTCGGCACGGCGACAAAGGAGAGCGTTTATTTATGTATTGATGTGCAAACCGACAAACCGTTAAAACTTAATCCAACTAAAACTTTTGTATCAGCTACACGGAATAAGAATGACGAAGAAAAAAAAATTTATATTGAGGAAAAGATCGCGAATAACCAGCTTAACGATTTATTTAACAACGTTCCGAGCTGTTTAAATAGATTCATGATTGGCGGCATTCCAATAAGTAAAAAGACACAGGAAGAACTACTTAAGCATAAGACCAAGTTTCAAGAGTTCATGTTTGAAATAGCAAAATCTAATCGAACATTAGCAATTGATACATACTTAACGACTTCTTTTACGCCTAAATTTATTCAGGCTCAGCAAACATTTATTCAGCAACAGTCAATTAATGAAGGCTTTGATATAGATGTAAGTGGAACTCCACGAATGGCTTACAATCAGCTAAGCATTTGTATCGATGGCAAAAAATATTTTAATATTGAAATCTCTCCTCTAAACGAAACAGAAAAACGCAAAGATGAGAGTATGGCTATTAATGAATTTGTTGGTCAACAAAAAGATAATCAAAACATTGCTATAATTCTAAAAGCCGGGCTTGCACAAACCTTCCTAAATATTTCCCAGAGCTGCATTACAAATATCAAAGCGTTTTTCGCTGGAGCGTTTTTCGCTGGAAAATTAAGTTGTAACTTCGAGATTGAACATTACTATATTGATTTAGACCTTACCAACCACCTGGTTAAATTGACTGTAGCTGGAAAATTTGACACTGGTAATCCCTGCCAATTTTTAACTATTTGTAAACTAAAAGAAGCTCATCAATTAAGTGATGATCCCAAAGTAGGCGATATTATGGAGATACAAAGTATTCAATATTTAGAGCCATCAATGCCAGAATTCAAAGAACAAAAACGTAATGAACAAATGGCATTACGCCATTCAAATAGTCTGGCAAATATTACTCCCAAGATAATTATAGACCGTTTAACCAAGCAATTTAAAGGAACAACCAAACATCCAGAATCGCGACAATATAAGGATTATTTGAAAAGAGATCTTAATCGAACTCCGGCGAGCACAGCCGTATTTACAAGCGCTAACCCGCAAGAACCATTAATATCAATTGAATTTGCAACTCAACCCAATTTGAGACAAATCGCTGATGAAAACCGGTTGCAACCTTGGCAACAAACCGCCCTCGTGCTATTTCTTGATCAAAATATCATGCTTGGATTAATGTATACCATCGAAACCGCCGCACACAACTTCAAAAACAACGAGAATAACGAATATGACGATGTGTCCAGACTTGCTACAAATCGAAAATTAGCAGACTGTAAAATAACATTTAATGATAATAATACCATGATAGTTAATTATACCATTACCAGTTACTATCACACTCCTGACAACTTGGGTTTTTCTCTTACTTATGACATTCAGCTACAACTAAAACCAACCGAAGTACTATTGCCTAATCAGGCTGGTAACACAATTAATATTGCCGACATTACAGACAGTACATTAAATTTTCTTGATCTGTTTGAGATTACCAATGCCCAGCTAAACTCAGTAACCCCCGCCAAAATGCAACACGATGTACAACTAATAAAACGCTTTGTGCTCCGAAACTTTAAAAACAATTTAGTCACAAAAAGCTATTCCGCATTAGAGAAACAGTTGGAAATTCTTAAAAGTCTTGATGAATTTGATACAGATCAAATCATTCTTAGAATTTGTAGCGATAACGATGTTCCCAATCTCGAACGAGTCATCCAATTAACCACCTTAATTGATTTGCCAGATGTAACAGATGCAAAATATCCTAACATTATCATCTTTAGGAAATCATTTAAACGGCATTCTCTTTATACGGAGCTCCAACCGTTGATAAAGGTGAAAAAATTGCTTGCCAGTAGCAAATTAAATAGCACTACAATACAAGATGAGTTAAGTTCGTATTCTGTCGAACAATTGGCACAGTTAATCGATAACTTAAGTAAGACTGAATTAGACCGACTTACAACTTTAGTAACCGCGCCAAATTCACTAACTTATTCAGGTGAACAGCGACCACTAACTGCCTCAATGCTCAAAACTAAACAACAATTACAAGAGAGTCCATCATTACTTGATGATCTTTACAGAGATTCACCGCCATTATTTTCTAGCCGACTAGAATCATTGGCATCCACCAAATCTTGGGACTTACAGCCTCTAGAGAACTGTGTAAACAACTCCAGCGATAATATTTTTGATGCTCTAGAGAACTTTGTAAACAACTCCAGCGATAATATTTTTGATGCTCTAGAGAACTTTGTAAACAACTCCAGCGATAATATTTTTAATGAGATACTCAAATATGTAATAGCTAATTTACCTAAGGTACGCTCAGGCTTTTGGCAACAATGTCTTAAGTCTTTACTGACTGGTGCTAATAAAAACTCAAGCTCCACTATTGATCAGAACAGGCTGCTGACTCAACAGTTTTTAGAAGCCTTAAATAGCATAAATTCAATCGAGATCCGCTCATTTATTACAGGCTGTAGCTACGAAACTTTCACTAAATTAGTCGAATATATGGACAACAATACGATTGAAGCCCCCCTATTATCTAAACGGCTGATGCACGCTCCCCGTTACCTTAGCCATTATTTAGGTCACACTTCACCACAGAAATTTGATTTGCTAAAAATTAACTCCATTTTGAGCGCAATTACCAAGTTTCCAGATGTCGTTCAAGATGGGTTTATCGCCCAACTCGATGAGCATGCTGTTCATAAATTAGCACAGTTAAATGATGACCCTCAATCCGCACTACCACCAGAGTTTTCAGGATTCTGGGATAAAGTTAAGAATAGCGCCAGTTACAGTAAATTTGCGTTGAATGTTCTTAGCCCCTTCAATGTTGATCGTGATAACTATGATGCTCTAATAAAGCAACTCGCAAATAATTTGGCACGGCTTAGTGATAAGCAATTGGATAGTTTTTGGACAGAACTTAACCTCCTTCAGAAATCCACAATTATGCTGCTACAGGAAAATAAAATCACAAATTCGTTGCTTACGAAAATTTGTAATGATGATAAAAACTTTAATACTTCCTACGAAAAGTTTAAAAAGCTTCACCCGATAATTAGTGCGCCCGCCTGTGCAACAGCGATTCAACAAGATCCAATCTTATTTTATTCCTGCATTCAACAATTACATGACGTTGATAAAAACCTAATACATATTATCTCTATTCATAACAAATTGCCAAATATTTTACAGTCACTACAGCAGATTAATTTCGAGGTGAGACAAACGCAATTTAATGGTGATCCAGATGACTATGAATCATGGCTACAAAGTGAGACAAAAACAAGACAAAAAAAACACTTCGAGCTTAAGCTAGGTGCGGACTCAGACGATTATAAATATATTAAAACAACAATGGACAGTTATGTTGCTCCATTGGCAGCGCTTAAGCAACTTCTGGACTGGGGGCTAACGAATGAACAAATCCAGTCATTGGCTCAAGGGCTCTACCCTACAGCACGGCAATGTCTTAATAACTTAGTTCGGCTTAACTCCCCGCAGTATATCGCAATAGCGGAAGCAACACTTCCGCCAGAAATTCTCGCAGATACTGATAAACTAAACATGCTGAAAAGCACCAAAATTTTAGGTACATATGTGACTGATCTTACGCGCCCTCAGTTTCAACAACTAATCATTATTGACCACAATGGTTTGCCAGTAATCAATTTTACCAATATTGATATCAGCAACCATGCGAATATTGAACACTTTAAAACACAGTTCGAGACTAAAATTAACCAAGCCGGAGATAAGGATAAAATTCAGTTAAAATTGTTTACTATCCAAACATTGCAAACCATAATTCTGGCAAAAATTAACGCAATCCTTAAACTGGTTATTACACAATTGTTTAATAATTCTCCTGTGAACACTGAACAAAACCTCAAAACGCTTTATGTTGACATACCATCAGGCAAAATCTATTTGCAAACCACGATCTCAGTTATTAACAATGCTAATGAGCAATGTTTAACAGATTATTCGGCAGATTATTCGGCGGATTTTACGTTAGCTGAGAATTTCACACTACCTGAACAAGGTGCAGACATTATTGCGTCCGATGTGATTACGATTACAAAAACGAGTCCGCTCTCCAAGACAGAGAGCCTCGAACTTACTAACAAGATTGAAGAACATGTTTCAAACGCAATCGATGTAAGTCAAGATTTGGGTCAACCATCATCGTAATACAGGCAAAATAATAGGGACTGGCTACTTTCCAGTCCCTATTATTGGTAGATATATTGATTGCGTTCTGCATTCACTTCCGCAACCGATTATGCCGTAAATTAATGCATTAATTACCTGTATGATATTTTACGAACAACTGCTTAAGTCCACAGTAGCGATCCCAAAATAATTTCGCCATGAATAAATTTCATCAATACTTTTAATAACTTGTTCATATAACATCTTTCCTTTAATGATTAAATCATTTACACACAAGACAAAAGTTACTTATTTGTTGACGGAGTCGTACCACCACTTAATTCCATCAATTCAATATCTGTTTCAATTTCAGCTTCAATTTCAGCTTCAATTTCTGATTTAGTTTCTGATTTAGTTTCTGATTTAGTTTCTGTTTTAGCTTTACTTGGCTGGAAAAATCGTTTAAAAATTCCTTTCTCGCTCGAACTAGGATCTATGATTTTTTTCAGTTTTCCATGACGCTTATCTGAGGCATTTAACTCCAATAATTTCTTTATCACACGATCTAATTGCGGAGTTTTATCTGCTAATAAATCATCATCTGCTTCAGTATGATAGATTTTAGCAACTAATGATTTGTTAAGTTCATAATATTCTGGGTTGATGTTAATAAATTCCGCTAAATAGTCAAATAATTCTTTATGCTCCTTAATAATAGAATCGCACGAAATATCGCTTTTTTCCAGTAACGCTAGCATTGCAACAGGTAGTAATGTTTTTTTTGCATGGGATCGAATATTTAAAAAACGAGCCTCGGTAGTAATTGCTTGGATGATTCCTTCAAAAAGCGTCTTTACATCCTTCATTACATCATTATCATTCCCCAATTCCGGGTTAGAAACTGTTCTTTTAAAATCATCATAAAAACTACACCAAGTAGATTTTAATAACTTTTCACTCTTTGCAAAATTTACTTTTACTTCATCATTATTATTATCATAAACTATACTATCTCGAATAAAAAGGGTGTCTCGCTTAAAGTATATATAGTATAGATTGTTTAAATTAGAAAAAGAATATTGAAACAACCTTGGGGTGTCATCCAGATTATTGGCGCGATTAGGACTACGATTATTATTAACATTATTATTAACATTATTATTAGTAATTGGAAACATCTTAAAATATACTTTCATAAAAAATTAAAAAGATACAGCTACAGCCAGTTTTGCTCATGCGAATGTTTATTCTCAGTAGTTTTAACTTTACGTAATTGGAAAAGCCTCTTGAAAAGACCTCCTTCATGAGTTTGAGAACTACTAGTTTGCCGTTTCATAATCTTCCGAATCTTAATTCTCCTGCATTATGTTTCATAAAATACTTATCACTTAGCTGATCTAATGAAGATTCAGTTAGTGCTCTATTATTATACATTTGAAATTATCCTCCCATAAAATAGTAAAACTCACACATAAAACATAATAGGGGCTAATTGTATATTTCACGTCTTAATCTGACAATCTGCAAATTTTGCAGATATCTACACGTTGACACAGACTTAATGGCGCAGACATAACGAATAAAATACACTCATAAATATAGAACCATTAGTATTTATCTCCACGCCGATGAATAGTTTCATCAATTATCCAACGTCCATCAATCTTGTCTTTACACTTGTTCTACCGCATTTAATTTTGCTATTTTTTATTCCGCGATTTTTATATCCAATGTGGAGGCGTATGCCTCTAACCTGAATATTGCTGTCCTTGTGTCAACATTGATACATACTCGCGTTGTAGCTGATCTATTTTAGGATGCTGAATTTCACGCAACCTCTGAGGAATATTAAAGTCTTCACTATTATTATTAAGAAATTGCTTTGCAAGTTGAATAGCGGTATAGGATGTATAACGCCCACAATTTGTGGCATCGAAAGTAGATTGCCATTTAGGACTAATTACTTTATGCGGGATTGCAGTAATTTGTGATGAGGATTTGTTTTTTGGATCAATGACAAAAACACAATCTTTATAAATAGCAATTAAAACTGAGTGATTTTCATGTAATCTGCCTCTATTCGTAACTCCATAAGGGATTAAAGTAAGTATATTATTATCATTATTGTAGAGCTTATCATTTTTTAATAATTTGTTTATCTCATCGGCTCCAGTTACAAAGGGGTTAATAATAACCCGACGATTATTTTGGTTAATAACGGTATCTTGACCAACTTCATTTTGTTGCTCTAAGCCTGAATTAATAATAGAAAATATTTCAATACCAGTTAACTTACCAGAAGTTTTTCGATTTAATTCACTTTGTTCTAAAAATGGCTCTTCTTTCTTATCAATAACAGAAGAATTATTATTAATTATTTCAAAATCTTCTTCATTAGCAATTTTTCCATATGAGTTAAATGAACTATCTGAGCTACCTTGTGGATCTATATAATTATTGATGTTTTCATTAAATAATAGTTTTCCAGGTTTTGGTTGAGTATAATTATATCCTTTACCTGACACACTCAACATACCTTCTTCATTTATTGTACTTCTATCAAAGTATGATTCATTGCTAAATTTAATTAATCCTTTTACCTTAGGTAAGTCAGGAAAATCTTTTTTATTAATGCAGTCATTAATTACCTGATTTACTAATTGAATTTTACTTGCCCTACTTGATAAGTTTTCAGGTCTCAACATGTGATTTTCAAGTGCTATTTTATAGCAAGCTGCAAATAATATTTGAACGGCACCCCTTGTTATTGCTTGGGAATTAGTAAACCAGTGATTATTACTATTTGCAGTTATAAATTCTATAGCTTTTTTTACATTAATTGGCAAATCTAGATTTTGATTTTCTAATGATTTTCCAATAAGGCAATTTATTGTTGCCTTTAGGGTCTCTATAGCAATTTGTGGCTCATTAGCTGTCAAGATTGTATCTAAAATTTTACCCAGTTGAACATTTTTTGTTTGTTCATTATTATTGTCTGCTATAGAGTTTCTATAGGATTTGTTGTAAGAGATTTGTTCTGGCTCCATTGAGTTCAATTTCCTAACAGGATTACTACATCCTAAATAATTAGATATTTTTCTGACTGATTCAATCTCTTTATAATTCAGCAAATAAAGAGAACATAAGCAGTTATGATTTTAGAGTTCATATCACCCTGCTTAATATCCATGTTTTATTAATGGATATTATTCTAACTTGTTTTTTAATTAGCGCATTAATTAAGCCAATTATTTCTAAAGTGGTAGATAAAGTTTTATGGCTCATTTTAGTGGAAGTATCTTGATGCTAATCGTTTGTGGAGCAGGTACAACATATAAATATTTGCCATCTGGTGATGTCGCTAGTCCCACCAGCATATAACATTCCCATGAGTTAGTACTTAGTTCTGTTGGGCTATCATTTAAAGAACCATCGGTAGAATTAATGGAGTAATCTAGAACATATAGTTTATACTTCAACATGTGGGTCCAAAAATCTATATAAGTCGCCGCTCCGTCTATATATACGTGAGCATTGTCAGCTGATATAGCAATTCCACCTGATGTTGGGTAAAATTTGCTATTACCTAGCTGAACCATTCCACTGTAAGTTAAATCTCCAGTTGATGGGTTAACATTGTACCAGCTAATATAACTGATAGAACCATAAGGATCAAATTGTTCAGCAGCCTTGTTTGTTATTGAATATGCATGAGCGCCATCCGGAGCAATTTTTATTACTACTGGCGGAACTTGAATATCTAAACTACCTCGATAAGTTAAAGAGCTATTTGATAAATTAATATCATACCATTTAAGACCTGCATCGGTTGTAACATAAAGATGGGTACCATCTGGAGATATGGCGATTCCTCTTGTTACATATTCAACTTTTAATTTACCAGCATAAGCTAAAGAACCATCAGAAGTGTTAATATTGTACCAGGTAATATAAGCACTAGCACTATCACCATCGTCAGATAATGCAATCTGAGTAGTATATGCATGCTTACCATCTGGAGTAATTGCTATCCCAATAGCTTTTTCATTCGGTGAGAGATTATTTACATAACTTAGAGTACCATCAGAAGGATTAATTTTATAGTAGCTAATATTGTAACTTTCATCGGATGAATATACTGTTGAGTATAAGTATTTGCCATCAGGTGATACGGCGATATCGACGCTCTGCCCCGAATTTTCAGGAATAGATTCAGTGTTGTACGCCATACTGGTTTGCGAGACCGTTTGCTGTGCTATAGGTGTTTGGCTAGATTCTCCCCCGCTGCTGCCTGAGTTACATGCGCTAAAAAATATAGTTAAACTCAATGCTCCTAAATATGTAACAATCTTATTGAATTTATAATGCATTGTTTTATTTCTTTCTTGAAAGGATTAGTAAAGATTTTGTGTACATTAAAAATATTTAATGTTATTAATGTAGAATGTATTATAAGCAAAGCTAACGTACGTTGTATATCTACAAAATACGCAGATGTGAACATATTTTAAATGCTTCATCCGTAAGCCATGAAAAAAGTATCCCTAAAGCAAAATCCCACCTCGGGTGTGGGATAGAATCACTTAACAATATGTGACATCGTGTGGTATTTGATAAACAGACGATTTATTTTACAGTATCTGTACCACATCTTTCTTAACATTATCCTAGCTTTTTTAAATATAGATTTATTAGATAAATTAAAAGATGGCTCTAATTCTCCAATCATATCAGTAGAGGATTTTATTAAAACCGTTGGTTTAATATGTACTAAATCATTACCCTTGTCAACTAACTGTTGAGTGTGTTTTTCACCTTGTTTGAATGTTTGCATTTTTGATAACTCCTACAAAAAATTATTCACACCAATATAATACAAGACCATATTTTTTCACAATACAACAAAAGATTAAACCTGCATTTTCTGCGGATAAGAACATAAAGGAAATTATAGTTTTGCAAGATCAACACCCAACAAAGACAATTTAGTGAACACAGAGATATCGGCTTTATCAAGATTCAATTTCTTGCTATATGAAGCTAATCCTACATCTCGAATTTGAAAAAACAGCTCGGGAATTGAATTTGCAAAGTAATTCTGGATTTTATCTTCAGCAATTCGCCAAGCAGTAATCTCTTCACATAAAATCGCAGATATCCATCGACTATCTAACTGTGTATGATTTTCGCGATACAAATATTGGGTTGCCTGATTTAATTCACGATTATAGCTATCACGTAAAAATGAAGTATAATGCCCGAACTCATGGCAGAGCAAAATGATCCGTTTTAATAATGAACGCTCTGAAATCCTCCCACACAATGGCTGAATAATTTTACTGTTAATCATGTCAATTATATAATTTTTCCGATAAACTCTAATCGGATCTATCGCAGGGATAATTGTCTCTAAAATAGGAAGAGGTAATATAATTTTTGCGGTTTTAGTTTTTTTGCTGCTGGAAACAAAATATGCTTCAATCACATAATCATCAATAGCCAACTCCTTACTAACCACCAGCTGACATCCACTTGAAACAACCTCTTCTATTAATTTAGTAAATATTTGAAATAAATCTTTTATTTCATAAGAAAGATCTGAGGCATTATTTTCATGATCGCGGTTATCAATTTGTCTAAAATCAAAGACCTCTTTAAATTGATAATCACTAATTACACGATTACTGCTACCATTTAAATCAACACCAGCAACAGGAGAATGTCGGTCAATTCTAGAAATTTTCATAAACTACCTCTATTACTTACATGAAGGATTTTAATTTAACCCATTCGCGTTTTATACCTGCATTTTTTGCAGATAAACAAATTAGTCTTGTACAGAAACTTTAGTTTTAAACTATTAAAAATATACTACTGTAGTTGGAACCTTTGATAATTTGACATAACTAATTGGGGATATTTTCCTTGACCACGACTACCGTTATATCTCCCCAGCGCATAAAATAAGTTACCCTTTTCAACATCAATATAGTTTTTTAAAATAGTACAGCCTAAATGAATATTAGTTTCTATATCAAATAAATTATTATTTAATGGCTTTATTTCTTTTAACCAAAATGGCATTATTTGCATCAATCCGATCGCTCCAGCCTTAGATACCGCATATTTATCAAATTTACTTTCGACAATTATAATGCCTAAAATTAGTTCTGGATCTACGCCTGCGATTTTAGACTCGTGAAATACAGCAGAAAGAATCTTTCTTCTAATGCCCTCATCTGGTAACCATGCAGCTATTTGTGGTGACATTAAAGCAACCCAATTTTGATTATTTTTAACCTTAGAATTGAGTGTTGAAGCTGTAGCACTCCTAATCTGCTCAGACATTGAATCACCATGAACCTTAAATACAACACAAAGGATAAATATAATTGATATAATGCTCTTATACTTCATAACCTACTCCAAGAATCATTACATATTACAAAAAATCATATCTTAATTTGCCGCTCACCAACAGTCTGTCCAGCATTGATTGCTGCTACTTCGGCAATTTCTTGAGCTACTTTAGGCAATAAATCAAGATTTCGAGATATAACCATTGCAACATCAGGCAGCAAACTTTTAGGTACAAATTTACCTACAATAGCCAGAGAAAACAATGAGCGAGCCAACCACTTATCCCGTATAATTGGAATTTCGCACCGCTTTGCCATGTTGAAAATATTAAAGGCACTATTTCCAGAGGCTTTAGCAAGAACTATTGGCAATTTAAAACGTTTGGGACTATAGAGTAAAACAATGGCAATATGTGTCGGATTTGCCAAAATCAGCGATGCATTAGTGATAGAAGAATCATCATCTTGCATAATTTCACGGTGAATTTCTTGTCTACGGCCTTTAATTTCAGGACTACCATTAGTATTTTTATCCTCCTGTTTCAACTCAGAAAGAGACATCATTAATTTTTTGGTCAGGTTCCTTTTCTGGATAACGAGGTCAAAAATACTAGCAATAAAATGTATCCCCAACAACGAAAAAAAAAGCTTTCCTAGTATTGTCGCAAATAACCATAAAATGCTATCAATAGGATAATTAGAAATATATATTAATTCTTTAATATTACTTTTTACAATAAAAACTGCGACTAAACACATTACTGTAATTTCTGCCACTTGCCGCAATAAAGTAATAAAATTTTTAATTGAGCAGATATTTTTAAAATTATCAATTGGGTTAAAACATTGTGGATTAAACGAAAGAAAATTTTCTTTAAGAATAATTTTCCCCAATTGTAATGCCTGCGTCAATGCAGATACAACTCCAGCACAAATAACTGGTGGAATAATCACTAGTAAAATGACATAAAAAGCAGTTTTTAATGAATTAATAATTTGTGCTGTCTCAAGATCATTTTCTTCTATTAACCGACAAATTGCAACAAACAACCCTTGATATTGTACAAAAAAATTTTTTATTGCTATTATTAGTATAATGACCAAGGTTATCAGCCCACTAATACAAGTTAACTCCTTACTTGATGCTGTCTGACCTTTTTTATGAGCATCTTCACGTTTTTTATGGGTTGGTTGTTCGGTTTTTTCTCCACTACTTTGCTCTGACATTATATTCTACTGCAGTTGAGTTAGTGTCTGAATACCCTGTATTGCTACATTAACTGCTTTACTTACAATTTGAGTCTCGACAGCAAAAGTCTTCATTGACGCTTGATACGCCATAAGCTCATCTACAGATAAAGACTGCGGTGATGCATTTGTTAAAACTGAATTCATAAATTCCTGCTGCGAATATATGTCATCAACAAGGTCAACACCATCTTTTAATAACCCCTCAGCTTGAGACATTGTTTCGCTGGCATCTGACGATATAGTAGATAAATCGTTTGTCAAACCGATTGTAGAAACTTGCATGATAAAACTCCCCAAAAATTAACTGTACGTATTAAATAAAACATGTATAAGCCGCGACCAACCATCAAGAATAATAAACAATAACAATTTTATCGGCAAAGATATTGTTTGCGGCGACATCATCATCATCCCCATTGCCATAAGGATATTTGAAACTATAATATCGATAATTATTGATGGTAAGTAAATTAAAAAACCAATCTTAAACGCAGACGTAATTTCAGTAACCATAAAAGCAGGAACAAGGATTACGATATCATCTTTTTTGACTTTAGTGCGCATATCAGCAGGCCATAACTCCTGAATAGATTGATAAAAAAAATCAACTTGGGATTTGGAGGTGTGCCTAATCAAAAACTTCTTGGTATCTTGACTTGAAGCACTTAATTTAACTATAAGTTCATGAGTATTTTGAGGCTCTTTATCAGATATTGAAGTTATTGTACTGTTGTATACTGGACTCATAACATAAAAGGATAAGATCAAACTTAAACAATAAATGACCATATTTGGCGGAACTTGCTGCACACCTAAACTTTCTCGAGTAAGTAGCAACACCATAGATATTTTAATAAAAGAAGAAGTCATCACAAAAATTATCGGTAACAACGATAAAATTGCAAAAAATGTAATTAAATTTAATGGACTATTTTCAATTGGCATAATCAAGATTTCTTTTCAAAATAATAGTTATATTCATGCTGTTTCTCCTTAAGCTCATCTTTTAACTCTTTTATTAATGGGGAAATTACCGATGAATAATTGCGATTTGCAGACTCTGCTAGTAGGCTTTGCAACGCCTGAAGTTGCTTAACTTTATCATTTATTTCATTGGATTCTAACTTCTTTTCCTGATCAATTAATGGTAGTTTATTATTGCTATAATCAAGATTAATTTTCTCTGAAACGTGTTTTTCACCCTCTAAAAGTTGCCTATTACTTACCGTGAAGAGATATTTACCCTGAAAAGAAAGCTTATCTTTATCAATCTGAATAAGTGTTAACCCATCATAACTTCCGCCAGGATAAAGCCTTACACCTTCTCCAGTTACGATATAACTTGGCGAACCATAATAAATTTCAACTATCTTAAACGGAATTGCATTTACAATATCCTCAACGCGTAACTCTAAAACAATCACAGGGCTGTATTTTTGATTAAACTGTTCAACCAATTGCATTAAATTATTTATGTCATTAGCAGGAAGGTACCCACTAATAAGAATTTTTCCTTCTCGATAATTTTTAACAACATCAAGGTGTGATTTATAATTTCCATTCGATATAATATTATTTAAATCATTTTCAATTTCGCTAACTACAAAGACTTTAGAGGCATCAATCTGACCTACTTTACTAAATTGGTTTGTAATAGAAATCTCAAGATCATCAATAGTTTGAACCATTGTCGTTATGCCAGAAAGAGAAACACTGCCACTATCATCCTGAAAACCTACATCTGGACGAATCATCTTATGTTGTTGCATAATATTTAATAACTGAGACTTTATTCTGCTAAAGATAAGAAGATCATATTTTAAGTTTGCGTCAAGAGGAGAAAATGTTTTTTTTAAAAAGCCAATATCAGATTCAGAAAATACCACTCCGCTGAGCATAAAACCTTGGTTAGCTTTAATCACTTTAAGGTTAGAATATTTATTTGGCAACTTAATTAATTGTTGCTGCAATTTTGACTTTATAGTTTGTGTATGCTCAATTTTTTGATTATATTGATCCTGCTTGTGTAAATAAAGCAAAGAAAATACTGTACCAAGTACAACGATTAAAGTTATACCACTAATGAAGTATAACCAATATCCCATTTTTTTTAGAAGGATATGATAATAGTTACTACAAAAAGATAAAAAATTAGCAACAACTAATTTACATCCAGAGAACCAACTCAATACAACAGGGTGATGCAACACACGTACAAGAAAATTTACAGCGCCACTTTGAGTCAATCGCGACATCTGTTTATTTATCCACGGATGTTTCAGATTAGTTTTGCTTTCCTCTGCTTCAAACGTGGATATTCCCATGTTACGCAACTCATCCGCAGATGGCGAATCATCTTCAGACATTTCAATATCAAGGTTTGAAAACGTAACATAATCTTCAAGGGAGATCTGCTGATCCTTACTAATAGCAAAAGTTACGCTTCCGATATTAAAAAAACATGGTAATTGATACGACTCACCAAACTTAAGGGGCTGATTATTGACTAATAAACCTTCAGTAGCAGAGAGAAACATCACGTGTTCAGAATCATCAATTTGTAACTGTCCATCAAACTCCTGATTATCTGGCAACAACAAATATACATCACTGCCAAAACTACTCGACAGAGTTATTACCTGATCTTGTGATAATGATATAAAGTTGCCAGTTTGAGAACCAGTTAAAATATTTAAAAAAATCATATTATCATCTTATGTTATATCAACATCCCTAAAAGAAAATTATTTATCAACCCTAAGACGTGATTTTAATTAATTTCTTAAAAACCATGATACCTACAATTTAGGCAGGTGCTTTATATGCAAAATCTGTAGATATACAAAAATTATTTAATATGTGAGAATCCAGCCCTAAGCAACTACAACAAGTTGGTTAATTCATTTAATTTTTAATATTATAAAGGTCTAGTAATGAAACAAACTACAACGCAATCTATTCAAACTTCAGCACGATTAAAGCTTAAAGACATTAATGCAGAATTTTTAGAAATGGAAATTGAACGCCAAAGAAGAATAAGCAGTGAGTATAAAATTAGTTTGATGAAAAAATTTATTTCAAAAATTGGGAGACTGTGGAAAAACTATGTTGAAGCAAATAAAGTATTTGTTAAGGCACATTACATCAGCGATAATAACATTCACACTTATAGATAGCCACATTATTACTCAAGGACTTCCCCGGTAAGACCCGCCCTCATCACGGGTGGGCTCAAGCGAACTTATTCTTTAAATTTTAGTTATGTTTTGGCTGATTCATGGTTTTCATCTGGTGAAAACATGAAATTCATTCATGAAAAAGATAAATACTTTATTTTCGATCTCAAAACTAATCGTTTGGCAATAGCCGGCGATCGAAACAAAGGTCACTGAAATAATATCAATAAACTTGAATTGCAACCATGGACACCAACTAAGGTTTGGTTAAAAGATGTTGAACTTGAAATACTTTTAATCAAACAAATCTTTAAAAACAAAGACAATTCTACTGGTGTACGATATCTTGCCTCAAATAACTTGAATTTAACCAGTGATGATTTTACCAACACCTACAAAAAACGGTGGAGTGTTGAGGAATACCATAAAAGTTTTAAACAAAATACCTGTATGGCAAAATCACCAACAAGAACGCTGCAAACTCAATGTGCTCATGTATTTGCTTCAATTGTGTCTTACATTAAATTGGAGAAATACAAGTTTAGCTCTAAGCTGAACCATTTTGCCATCCGCGGCAAATTATTAATTAATGCTGCAAAAGTAGCACTAAATGAATTACAACAAATTAAACTGCAGCTCGCTGAATTTGAAAGTTTGGCGCTTGCTGCGTAACATCAGTAAATAAGAATGTAGTGTCGTCAGTTACAATATGGTGATGACATAAACATCGATTTATAAGGAAGTCTAGAAATTATCAGGTTACAGAACGACTACTTTATCACTGAATAATGCGAATTAAAAACAGTCTAAGCCAGGTGATCATAGTTTTGAGTTGCCAAGCTGAAGAAAGAAAATACTCAGCTCAAAATGGAGTTAGAACTTTTAAAAAAAGCGACGGTGTATTCGCCCAGCAAATGAAGTGAAATACACCTTAATTCTAGAAAATGAAGAGTGGCTAAATATTGGTTCTGCGTGTAAATTATTTGGTGTAAGTAGTTCTAGTTACAGATTACTGGATACCTAAAGAAAGTCATCAATAATCAGGCAATCGCCAAACTTATTGAATGTTCACCATCAACGCTATACAAGTGGTTGAAACGGCGACATATTCATACAAATTAAACTTTTATAAGGATATCATGATGAGTATAAATACATACAGATTAGAGGAAATTATTAATTGCATTGAGATATGGCTAGTTAAAGGTGACATTAATGATGATATTCTGGATGATAATTTTAAGTTTATATCTCCATTTTGGAAAGGAAACGATAAAGCTGAATTTTTAGATAAGTTTTTAGATCCAACTGTGTATATTACCACTAGTTTATCAAAAATCACAAGTTTTGATCCGGTAATGAAATTTAAAAACACTTCTAACAATAACAGTTTTGCCATTATTTTACAGTATCACACTAAAAACGGAAACAGTGTTTATGAAACGGTACTCGGTAATGTTTTAAATGGAAAACTTATAGAGTTGCGGTCAATTTATGATTTAAATGCCACAAAAATAGCACTTGAGTTATAGTACGAAAATTTCCTAGATTTTGGTACATGACACTATGAAACGTAAGCGATCCATTAACCACATATTGACATCGTCCGATTTAATCTGGAAATAATGTGTATTGTATTGGTGAGGTTTATACTTTAGGTTTGTAATCTAATCCAGTATTCCACGGTAGAAGTTTCTCA
>Ga0247840_10003407_pt1 | contig 26897 bp, 26 predicted proteins | sample LaCruzMarch2015__FD_192404 | JGI IMG/M metagenome (GOLD analysis project Ga0247840, IMG submission 192404) | Freshwater microbial communities from meromictic Lake La Cruz, Castile-La Mancha, Spain - LaCruzMarch2015_17m | ecosystem: Environmental > Aquatic > Freshwater > Lake | place: Spain...
CATGGCGTAATTTCTTTGCTGGTATAGGATATCTCAAATTCCATAAGCGTTTTTTTTCTAATGCTACGCATTAGGATTTTGATGTAAAAATAATCTTTTTTTTCCTATTGCGGAATCTGGGTTTAAAATTCTCATTAACTATAAGATGTGGATCTTTAAATCAATCTCCAATTGATTTCAGTCTGTCCCATTTTTCGCAATAAATCATTTGTTTTCGAAAAATGCTTACAACCCAAAAAGCCTCGGTAAACAGAAAAAGGTGAAGGATGAGCAGCTTTTAATACATGATGTTTCTTTGTATTTATCAATGTTTCTTTGGCTTGTGCGTAATTTCCCCACAATATAAATATCAAGCCTTCTTTTTGTTCAGATAATGCTTTTATAACATTATCTGTAAATATTTCCCATCCTTTATTTTGATGAGAACCAGCCATATTAGCTCTTACTGTTAATGTAGCATTAAGCAACAAAACTCCTTGTTTAGCCCATTTCTCTAAATTACCATTAGTTGAAATTTTCACACCAACATCGCTTTCTAATTCTTTGAATATATTTTGCAACGAAGGAGGTGGCTTAACACCATCCTGAACAGAAAAACACAAGCCACATGCTTGTCCATCGCCATGATAAGGATCTTGCCCCAATATTACAACTTTAACTTCATCAAATGGTGTTAAGTCAAATGCTGCGAATATCTGTTTGCCTGGTGGATAAATAGTATGTGATTTTTTTTCTTCAACTAAAAAGTTTTTTAACTGAATAAAATAATCTGATTCAAATTCATTGCTTAAAATTTTTTTCCAGCTTTCATTTATTTTAACGCTCATTTCTATTCTTTTAGTTTTTTAAAACAATATTTGTTTCACAAAATCGTTTTTCACAATATATTGTTTGAAATTTGCAAAAAATATTTCTGATGAATGCAAAATTATCAGTATTTTTGCTTTTTATAATTTAAAAATCAGTTTGTAAAAATATGAAAAAACTTGGAATTTTATTGATCTCATTTGTAATTGCAGTAATTATTTTTTCTTCATGTGCAACTCATCATAAATGCGATGCATACAGCTCTGTTCACAGAGATAAAGTTGAAAAAATTGGTTATTAATAGAAATATAACTTACTTCCGCATCATTTAATTTTCTTATTTAATATGAGGATGGTGCATTTATTCTTTTGGTTTTTATTGACGAAATAAGAATGCTTAAATTTAAAGTATCATTAATTGTTTCTTTCTTTTGTTTACTTTTCCTAAGTATTGATGCTATTTGTCAATCGCCGACTAATCTTGATAAAGCTGTTTTATATCGAAAAGAAAAAGCGTTTTATTTCGTTTTACATAATGAAGGTTGGGGGATAGGCTATCGAAAAGGAAATCGTCTTGCATTTAATAAAACACGTTTTTGGGAAGGTGAACTTGTAGGAATGAGTCATCCTAAAGAAACTAAAACTGAAAACCCGTATTTTGGTGATGCACATGGATTTATATATGGGCAGCTCAATAGTCTTTACAATCTTAGGGCTGGTTTGGGATACAAAAGAATGCTGAACGATAAACCTTATTGGGGTGGTGTTCATGTTAGTTATATTTATTTTGGTGGCGCCTCACTGGGATTAGCTCGTCCAAAGTATCTTTATATCCTTAATATTGACAATTCAAATGTTGATGGATATTATCTTACTCTGGAACGTTACAATCCAAATAAACACTTCTTTGATAATATATATGGTGGCGGTCCTTTGCTCAAAGGATTTGAAAGTATAAAGCCTTATCCTGGTATTTATGGAAAATTCGGCTTTAATTTTGAATTTGGTGAATACGATGAAAAAATAAGAGCTATCGAAGTAGGTGGTATTGTTGATTATTATTTTACCAAAATACCAATGATGGCTTTCAATAAATATCCAAATTATTTCTTAACACTTTATATAAGTATTCACTTTGGTAAAAGATATAATCTTTACTAAATAGCATCAAACTAACAGAAATTTCGTTTATTAATATCTTCTAACCTGTATAGTTTTTGAAATTTGGAGTTCGTTTTTTTACTACTTTTGCAATCTTATGGCAAATCAAATCAAAATAAGGAATAAAAAAGCCGGCTTTGAATTTTTTCTTTTAGAAGACTATTCTGCCGGAATACAACTTACAGGTACTGAAATAAAATCGTTAAGGGAGGGAAAAGCCAACCTTACTGATGCCTATTGTTTGTTTGTTGCTGAAGAATTGTTTGTCAAGAATCTGCATATTTCTGAATATACTTATGGAACACATTACAATCATGATCCCAAACGTGATCGTAAATTATTATTAACTAAAAGAGAATTGCGTAAGTTGCTTACCAAGACCAAAGAAAAAGGACTTACTATTATTCCCACGGTTTTGTTTATCAACGAAAAAGGCTTAGCAAAACTTGATATTTCCATAGCAAAAGGTAAAAAGCTTTATGATAAGCGAGAAACTCTAAAGACAAAAGACACGAAAAGAGAAATGGATAGGGGAAAGACTGAGTAATTTAAAATTTAAAAAAAAGCTCTCAAAACAAATGTGTTTTGAAAGCCTTTTTAGTTTAAATTATTTTCTAATTTAGAAAGCTAAAATAGATTTCTTAATTATTTCGATAGCTTCTCTTAATTGAGCTTCGGTAATTACCAATGGTGGTGCAAAACGGATAATATGACCGTGGGTTGGTTTTGCTAATAAGCCATAAAAATGCAATTTTTTTTTAAATTTGAAATAAAATATCAAATTTTTAAAAAACATTACTTCAATATAGTTGTTTTATTTCTATATTTGCAGAATATTTTCAAATTTTAAAAAAATGATAGTAGAATTTAATGTAAAGAATTTTCGCTCTATAAAAGAACTTCAAACCATTAGTTTTGTAGCTACAGGTTTAAAAAGTCCTTTAGATTCTTCTGAAGTTGATACCAATAATATTTCCGAAGAAGGCGATATGCGATTGTTAAAAACGATTGGCGTTTATGGAGCAAATGCAAGTGGCAAAAGTAATATTATAAGAGCCTTAGAATATTTTCTTCAAGCTATAAAAAACGAAGCAAGCTCCGAGTCTAATCTAAGTAATCTTTGCGATCCATTTTTATATCAAGAAAATGCTTTTGATACAGAATCGTATTTTCAAATAGTTCTATTTGTGAGAAACAAGAAATACAGATATGGATTCACTGTAAAAAGAAATTCTAAAGTTCCGAAAAGTCCTGATGAAAAGATAAGTAAAGAAATAATTGTAAATGAATGGCTTTTTGGTACAAAGGGGAAAAATATGGTAGAATATTTTACCAGAAAAGGGATTAATGTTGAAAAAGATAAACTGCCAAATAATGAAAAAATCCCTTCTTTACCTTATGAGCATACCTTGTTTTTAACTCATTCAGCAGCTTATGATAATGAAGGAGATAGCGTATTAATTAGAGATTATATAAAAATATGGATAACATCAAATTTTACATATGGCGTTGAACCTTTCAGATGGAATAGTTTATATATATTAGAAAATTTAAATAAAAAAAATGATTTTTTAAGGTTACTTTCATCATTTAATTTAAAATATGACGATATTGAATTAGACAGAGAACAAAATAAGCCCGAGGAATTTATTCTTTCCCGAGATAAAATTTTTATGATAAAATCATATAAGAACCAAAATAATGAAACATCAACAATTAGACTTAATTTAAAAAATAATGAATCAGATGGTACACAAAAATTATTTGATTTAGCTGGTCTATTATTTTTATCTTTTTATATACAGAATGTAAGCTCTTTTATTGTGATAGATGAGATTGATAGCAACTTTCATCCATCTTTACTTATTAAATTAATTGGATTATTTAATGATCCTTTAATGAATAAGAGTAAATCACAATTGTTATTTACAAGCCACGACACTAATTTAATGTCTCCATCTATAATGCGGCGTGATCAGTTTTATTTTACTGAAAAAAACGAAGATGATTCAACAAAATTATATTCTTTAGCTGATTTAAAAGGCATTAGAAATGATGCAGACTTTGCAAAGCAATACTTAGCAGGATTTTATGGAGCATTGCCAATTTTAGAGACTTATTCTAACGAAACTCCTTTGCAAAATGATTGAACCTTGGAATATTAAAGAAGACGATGCAAGATTAGCAGATTCTTTGCCTACTTTCATTATTTTTTGTGAAGATAAAGTAAGTGAACCTGAATATTTTGATTCATTTGATACCGATTTAATATCTGTTTCATTTATACGAAATTGTGGACAGCATCATAAAAATGTAGATTTTGCAACAGAATATTGTCGCAAAAATGATTTGTTAGAAATTATTGATGGGAAAGAAAAATTAAAGATTGACGATGGCGCTCAGGTTTGGTGTGTTTTTGACAGAGATAAAGAACCTGATGATGGAAAAGATTCTTCATTTTCAAATTCTATTGATATCGCAATTTTAAAAGGCTTTAAACTTGCTTGGAGTAATGATTCATTTGAATTATGGATATTGCTTCACTTTGAAGATGTTGATGCTTCAAATGTAATTAATAATCATAGAAAAACATATTACGATAGGCTTACCGAAATATTCAAAACTATACAAAATCCTAATGAGGATTTAGGAACAGCTATTCGAAATCCTTATTTTAATTACAAAGACCATTTTAAAAATCTAAATAATTTTAGGAATATTGTAAGAAGTGAAATTATTGAAAAAACGAAAGATGCAATAAAAAGAGCAAAAACTCTTGAAGAATATCATTCCATTCCTAACAAACCAAATCACGAAAAATCACCTTGTACAATGGTTCATCATTTGGTTGAAGAACTTTTACGATTAGGAGGTAAGGAAATATAAACGAATGCTCTTTGAATTGGTAGCAAAAGCAAAATAGCATTTTCTACAAACAAAAAAGTCTCGCTTTTGGCGAGACTTTTTTGTTTGTATTTTCTTGGTTTTAGAAAGCTAAAATAGATTTCTTAATTATTTCGATAGCTTCTCTTAATTGAGCTTCGGTAATTACCAATGGAGGTGCAAAACGGATAATATGACCATGTGTTGGTTTTGCTAATAAGCCATTTTCAGCCATTTTTAAGCAAACATCCCAAGCTTCTTTTCCATTTTTAGGTTTGATAATGATAGCATTTAATAAGCCTTTTCCTCTTACTAATTCTATCATTTCAGAGTCTATTTTGCGAATTTCTTCTCTGAAAATATTTCCTAAATACTCAGCTTTTTCGGCTAATTTTTCGTCAGTAACAACTTGTAAAGCTGCAACCGCAACTTTAGCAGCCAATGGATTGCCACCAAATGTTGAACCATGTTCGCCTGGTTTAATGCAAAGCATAATATCATCGTTGGCTAACACTGCCGAAACAGGGATAACTCCACCTGATAAAGCTTTTCCTAAAATTAAAATATCAGGATGAACACCTTCGTGATCGCAAGCCAATAATTTACCTGTACGTGCAATACCAGTTTGTACTTCATCAGCTACAAATAAAACATTTTTTGATTTACATAAATCATAAGCTTTTTTCAAATAACCAGCATCAGGTACATATACACCTGCTTCACCTTGAATAGGTTCAACTAAGAAACCGGCAACTGTTGGATCTTCCAATGCTTTTTCCAATGCAGGAATATCATTGTAAGGTATTTTAATAAATCCTGGTGTGTAAGGTCCAAAGCCATTGTATGCATCTGGATCTGTTGACATTGAAATGATACTGATAGTACGTCCATGGAAGTTGTCATTGCAAACAATAATTTTTGCTTGATTTTCGGCAACACCTTTTTTCATATAAGCCCATTTGCGGATTAATTTCAAAGCAGTTTCATCTGCTTCGGCACCAGTATTCATGGGTAATACTTTATCAAAACCAAAATATTCAGTTACAAATTTTTCGTAAGGACCTAAACAATCGTTGAAAAATGCACGTGAAGTCAAGGTCATTGTTTTTGCTTGTTCTATTAAAGCATTTATAATTTTTGGATGACAATGTCCTTGGTTTACTGCAGAATATGCAGATAAAAAGTCAAAATATTGTTTTCCTTCAACATCCCATACAAAAGGACCTTCGCCTTTTGCTAATACTACTGGTAGTGGATGATAATTGTGAGCACCATAGTGATGCTCTAATTCCATGATTTGTTCTGATTTTGTCATATTAACTATATTTTTTATTTGTTATTTCCCTATTTTGACTGCAAAATTAAGAATTTAAGTCATTCAAAAAAATAATTATTGTAAAATGCTTATCTCTCTCTTTTTCCCTACCTTTGCAACTTAATTAGCAGTATAATAAATGAAGAAATTTAGTTTTTTATTGTTGTTTTTCAGTGTTTTGAATATTCATTGTTCTTTTGCACAGCGAACAGATTCGCTTTCTTTTCCAATGAAAAGCAATTTTAAAGAAACTTTTTTTGATAAATGGTATTTACATACTAATTTTGAGCATTTTATTGACAATACCTATGATTTTACTATTCACCAAATAGAAACTACTGGGGATTTTTCCCAACCTTCTCCTTATACTTTTTCTATAATGGGTGGTAGTTACAAGTGGAATCAATTCTATTTTAACGATTTTAAAATTAATGATTTGTATTTTGCTGGTAGTGCTTTACATAAACCTTATATGTTTGACAATGATTTAGATATTGATATTTATAATTCTTCTGTTAATTTTACACCTTCTTCAAATTTTAAACAAAAAGCTTATATACAATGGAATCATGGTACATTGGGAGATAAATTACCAAATTCCGATTATATTATTAACACCGTAACTGGTCACGTTTCGCCATACCAACGTCTTTATGGAACGCCTATTAAATACCGCAAACGTGTAGAAGATAACATATTGTTGATGTTGCATAATATCATAGAAACTAAATATGGCAATCTTTACCAAAATATTTACTTCAATGCAGGACAACATAAGCTTACTGGTTTTGATTATAATGGTATTAATAGCTATTATCCTGAAAATTATTTACAATTTCATATAGATGGTAATTTGCCTGTAATTTCAAAAAAACTTTTTGATTATAATGGCTATCTTTTCACTTATTTAGAAAGAGACCAGCTTTTTAGCGAGTATTATTATGGTGAAAATGAAACAGCAAAATTAAAAACTATTAATTTATCGTTGTTTGGGAAAAAGAAGAATGAATATACAACAGGATTTAATTTATCATTGAAAAATATTGAGCACAATGTACCTAATTTTTCCCGTAATTATATCGACATAGATGGCGAAGGATTAGAACCTTGGTATGCTGACGAAAATGTGTTGGAATTATCATTGAACCATCAGCATCAAAAAAAGTTAAACAATTTCTTCTCAATTAAAGCAGAACTTTCTGATGGAATGATGTTATTTAATCCTAAACAGAGTTCATCCTATAATACTGTTTATTACCAACCCACAGAAAGTATTTATAAATCGTTGTATTATACCGAATGGCAGCATAATAGTTTTGCATCTGCATTGTTTGATAATACAATAGGAGTGGAGTTTCATCATAATTTTTTCAAAAAATTTATTGATATAAAAGCCAATGCCGATATTACTTTAGATGGTTTTAGTGTTCCTTCAAAAGCTTTTCTAAAACCATCGTGGCAATTTGCTTTGGATGTTGCATTTCAAGTGTTGCCAAAGGCTAAAATTTCTATTTTGTTTGGCAAAAAACAAATACCTTTTGATGCCGATTATATTCGTTTTTTCTCTTCCGATTATATGAGTGGAAAAACTTATTATTGGCAAGATGCTAATAACGATCGGCAATTTCAAGCAAACGAAAAAGGAATTCTATTCACAACTACTGGCGGAGAATACCATAAGTTTAGCGATAAAATACAGCAACCTTATGAAATTTATTTAGATGTTCCTATAGAAATTAGAGCTGGAAAGCGAAGTTTGTTTACCATTACAGGGCAATATCGGCAATTCCGTGATTTATGGGGCATAACTTATGATAAACCTACTGAAAATTTTGGCTATTATACACTTCACGAAAATGTGAGTATTTATTCAACCAATCCTGTTTATCAATCGATATATTTTTTAAATAATGGCGAAGTGAACTATACAGCTGTAAATAACTATACAACTTTTATGAAAGCAGGAACAAACAATGCATCCGATTTTTTTAATAATCCATTTTATGCGGGAGTGAATTTAAAGTATGAATACCAGGGTAGAAAATTATATTTATCAGCATCTTTAACAGCTTATATGTTGGTAGGTTTTGGCTCAATGGGAAATGGTGTTTTGCACAACAATGTGAGTGTGCTTTCTGAATCAATGGCAAATCCTAACTCTTATCTGTATTATGTTGGCAGATTGGATGCCGATCGCTCTTACATTGGACGTTTATTGATTTCTTACAATATAAATAAGCATTTAACAATGGCTTTTCAGTACAAATACAAAGATGGGCAGTCGTTTAATTCGTTTGGTGTAAAAAATAATACCGATTTTTCGGGAAATACCCAAATTGCAATATGGAACAACAATGTTAAGGGCGATAATCCTTTTACAGGAGAAACTTCTCGAAGAGAAGATTGCTTTTACAATACAGAGCTTCGCACTAAATATACTTTCTTTTTCAAAGATAAGGCATTAGATATAAACCTGAGTATTTATAATCTTATAGATATTGGCTTTCAATTGGCGGAAGCTACATTTCAACCATTAACCGATGAAGGAAAACGTAAGGCTATTGATATCCAAATTCCAAGAGGTTTTTTGCTTTCAGCTGCATTGAGGTTTTAGGGAGTAAATATCCAATGTGCAATATATCAAATATGCCTTTTAGCACAACAAGAGAATGATTGAATTGCGACAAGTTTTTTATTAAGGTGGAACAAGCTTTGAGAATTTTGTGAATTAGTGATTTAAACTCATATTGGTCATTCAATATTTGTAAAATTAATACATGAGTAATTAAGTTGCGTTATATTAGAGTGTAAAAAACAAACTGTGTAAAAAGATTCTGTAGAAGCTATGATTGTAACGATTGAGATACTTTTAACAACAATGATATGTCTTTATGCGTCCAATTATACATATTAAACTGAAAAAAATATATTTTAACCCCAAATTTTTACGATTTTACTGGTACGTTGACTTTTATATATAGAGCATTGACAACGTTTATTTTAACAAATAATAATTTAGTCGGAATTTCTTAATTTATTTTTGCTGTAATATCATTATTGTTATTAATAATAACACAAAATTTCAATAATATATAACTTAATATCAATTACATATTATTATAAATAGTTATTTGGAATGATTATAAATTTCTCAACTTGTTTATGTTTTTGAAAAAAAATGGATATATAATAAAATATAAATAAATATTTATTAAAATGGGAAAAGTAATCTTTTTAGCAGACCGATGGGTTAAATTTCAATATAACAATGAAATATGTATTGGTGTATCTTTTTTACAAGAGACTTTTGATTCATCTAATCAAATTCAATTAGTCTTTTTTATAACAAAGGAATTGAAAACAGACATTATTGCATTTTCACAGTGTATAGATTTAAGATATTTAGATTTTATAAAAAAGCCTGAGAATTTTAAAGAAATTAATATAACTAATGAAGTTATTACTTTAGAATCTCAGATTGATTTGATAATGCGACCTTATATCAATAGGAAAACAAGTGCTGCTTTAGCAAATATACAAAGTAATAGTATAAATACAAACTAATTATGAAAGTCTTTATTTTGGGTTCTATTAATATTTAAAAATTACCAACAATAGCAATAGAAATAATAAACAATTATGTTGAAAATGGCTTAACCATATTAATTGGAGATGCTTTTGGTGTTGATTTAAGTGTACATAAATATTTGGTTGCAAGTAAATATGAAAATATTATAATTTACTATGCAGGTGAAATTATTAGAAATAATTATTGAAATTGGATAACTGTAAATATTAAAGCATTAAACAATGAAAAAGGCAGGAAATTATTTGTACTTAAAGAAAAACAAATGTCTATCGATGCTAATTTAGGATTGATGATTTGGGATGGTAAAAGTAAAGTAACTTTGAACAATATCAGAATGATGCAAGTTTTAGGAAAACCATTTAAGGTAATTATTGATAATATTCAAATCGAAGATAATAAAATCAATCACTAAATACATCCACAAAAATAGACTCTTTGAGAATAAAAATATTTCTAAAAAATGATTATATAATAGGAATAATAGGAATAATAGTAATTTAGCATAGTAATTAGCGATTTAAAAAGAGAAATATTGATGAAAATAATCTTTTATTAGACAAGGTTGAAATACAAAATAGTATCATTAAATATAAAAACGATTCTGATGTTCAAAAACTACAATCATTATATTTTACAAAATCTTTTTCGGAAATTCTTTTGGTTGGAAGAAGAGAAATTAGTCATAGTTCTTTCTTAGCATGGTTGCTTGATAATAATGAAATGCATTCATTGTCCTATTTACCAATTCAAAAATTTCTTGAAATAGTCTTGTTAAGGCGAAATAATAAAATAGAATTAATATATCCTACTTTTTTTAATTCTATATTAATAGACAATTATACAATTAATTCATTGAAGATAGAGAAAGAAAAAGATTTAGGGAGATTTGGCAGACTAGATATTTTTATTGAAATTTTAATGATAATTGATAATACAGAATATTTAGTAAAATTAATCATTGAAAACAAAGTTGAATGTAAGGAAAATAATGATCAAACACAAAGATATTATGAATATTTTGAAGCACAAAGAAGGAAATATGAAAATGAAATAAATCTTTATATTTACCTTTCTTCAATTCCTACAATTGAATTAAATCAGCTTACAGAAGTTCAATGTATTTGTAAAGAGTTTATTCAAATAAACTATCAATATTTAGTGGATTATTTACTTGAACCTGCATTAAATCAAGATATTTCTGAAAGAACAAATTTTATTATAAAAGAATATTTAAAATCTTTAAGTCAACTATCTTTTAATAACGAAAATACAAAATATAAACAAAGTCTAATTATGGCACTAAGTAAAGAAGAAAAAGAATTACTTTCCAATTTTTGGAATAAGAATGAAAAACTAATAATGTCTGCAATGTATGCAAATAGTATTAACCCTGATTTAGATGAAGAAACGAGAGATTTAAACAAAAAACTACTTGAATCTTATTCAGAGAAATCAGGAATAGGAATAGAAGTTCAAAAAACATTTGCAGAACTTGAACAAAGAGGTGTTTTAGATGATTTCATCAATGAGCTTTGTGATAAAAATTATTCAAAAAAAATATTTAATATTGGTTACAGTTTGCTAATAGAAAAGTATTTTGATAAAAACTGTGGACTTGATATTAATGACTACCCAAGATATTATAAAAAGAAATCATACATTATAAATGGAAAAGAATATTTGCTTTGTAATCATTGGACTGTAAATAATGTTGATTTTTTTAGGAGATGGGCTAACAGCTTTGTTTTGAAATAATAGCATGAACATATTATTAACCTGCATATTAAATAAATAAAACTTCTAATATTTAGGTATTGAAATTAATCCTATTAAATAATAAGAAAAATAATTGAAAATATAAACAAAATTTAATGATAAAACATGAATTCAAAAGAAGAAAAAATTGAAAAAACAGATGAAGAAAAAGTAAAACGATTATTGTTAACAGTTGGAATTAAAACTTTCATAAAATATTTTTATGATTTTTGGGATAGTTCAATCGATAAAGATAAAGTTGATTTAATTGAATTATTTAAAAATAATAATGAAAAATGGAATTATAACGCTTCACATAGTAAAGCAAATAATGGAAAACGAATTTTCAAATTAGAGTTTGAATTAGATGCATTACATTACATTATTTATCAGGCTAATGTAAACAAGATAGGTGCTGAAACAAAAGCTGCTGCAATTAAAATATTAAATGAATATACAAAAACAGTTGAATAAGAATTTAATAAATCTACATTGAGGAAAGAAACTTAACGAATAAGTACCTTAATCTAATTTTTAAAAAGCATGCTATCAATAATTAATACTAATCAAATCGAAATTTTATAAAAATATAATAATATGAACAAACCGGAATTTTTTTATTTAGTGAGTGGACGTATGTTTCGTAAAGTAAAAGACGAAACATATCCAATTGAAGTTAATAAAGTTTTTAAAGATAAAAACCCAATAATTGCAAGAGAACAAGCCTTTAGTTATTATCAAAGTTATATTGATGTATTATTAGAAAGTAAAGGTAAATATTATATTAATCATTCAAAAGCGGAAGAAGAATTAAAGCCGTTTTTAAGCTCATTTAACAGACAATATGTTGACCTTTCAGGTCAAAAAATTGAAGACATGGTACTTGATGTGGATTGCGACAAAGGATTAGCTATCTCTTTAATTATGAGCGATTCTAAATCTTTTTTAAATATAGCAGGTCATACTTTATTTGAAGACAGTCATCTGATACATTATATAGATAATCAATTTACTGACCTTAAACCTTATGTTTTAGATGAATTAATCCTTGAATATTCTCTGTATGAGAAATTTGAATATGATTGTAAAAATTATAAAATAGATTTTGATATTTCTGGGCTTTTTGAAGACCCAATATTAAAGCCTATACTTAAAACACCAATTTACTTTGATAGTTATGATTTAGAAAGCATTTTGAATATTATATGAAAAATGTAAAAGTATATACCGCAATAGATTTATTTGAAAAGGTTATCGATTTTATTGCAATGACTCCAAATTCAGCAGATTGGAATAATGATGTTTTAAAAGCAAATCCTCCTCGTTATATCAAATTTCAACAAATTGAAATATTAATGAAGGTTTTTTTAGTACAAGAAAATGAAAATATCATTTCATCAGAAACAAAACAGAAAAGTATTTCAATTCAATCTTTTTTAGCTGGAAATTTTATTAAACTCAAAGCAATTAAAGAGTATAGCAAAGCAATAAAGTTCATAAATGTTTATGTTGATAATAATTCTAACAAATTTCATTTATCCAATCAAATTCATTTAAAAGAGCTGGTATTTATCTTTCAAAGATTATTAGAATTTAAAAAGCTATTAAACAAAATATTATGCTTTAATTCAGGCTATTTATTAGCAGACTCAATATCAGATATTTTTACCATTGAGTTATGTAATTCTATTTCGAATAAATTGCATAAGGAAAGTGTAGATATTGATAAAATATTAGAATTAATTATTAATCCAAAAGGATTATCATTTACCAAGAAAGAGTTAATTTCAAAATTCAACTATCCGTCTGATAATATAATTGAAATTGATTATTTATAAAATAATCCGAATCGCATTTTTCTCATTCAAAAATCTAAAAACTTGTTTTAACAACTTTACTCTAATACTAAACACCCATTTTCCACTTGTTTTTATCATACTTTTTTTACGCGGATGGCAAAAACACGTTTTTTTATGGCACGCGATGAGGAACAGGTATCAAAAACATAAGTTTTCGTGGCACGTGATGAGACACAGTATATAAAAACACAAGTTTTTTATAGCAGTCGTATCTGGAAAAACAAAAGCCTTTGCAAATCAATTGCAAAGGCTTTTTACGTATTGCGTATTTCGTAAATAATTATTTACAATGCTTTATTTTTTAACGATTTTCTTTATTTCTACTTTATCATCACAAAGCAATTTCATAAAATAGATACCACTTGATAAGCTGCTGATATCAATTTCTGTTTTATTTGAAAATTGATTTAATTCTTGTTTTATTAATTCTTTGCCACTCAAATCACTTACAATAATATTGTTTTTATTGGAAGTCGAGGTTTGAAGAAGTTCCATAGTAATTATATCAGTTGCAGGATTAGGATAGCAATCAAAACTACTTTGTTTATCAGAAATTTCATTAATTCCTACATGTGTTCCATCAATATATAATCCATATTGCTGGTATAAACTTCCGTTTGAATTCAAAGTTGACAGCTGAAACAGATTGTTGCGTATACCCACTTTGTACCAATAATAATTAACAGAGGTATAATTGGTTACTGCTACTCCTGACATATAATCGGCATAGGTTTCAGAAGCCTTCACTCTCAAAACATTGGTAACAGTACCATAAGGCATAATTAATGTACCATATCCATCTGCAACAACACTTACCGACCCATGTCTGTCATAACCCATAATAGTACAAGCAAAATTATCGGTATAGCTTGTATTGTATGTTACTGGATACTGAAGCAGATTTTCAGCATCAGAATAAGGTATATCTATGCCTCCGTTTGGGATGTACATGCCATCCATCAATTGAGAAAACGTTAGAATTAACAATGTAATAGCTATAATATGGACTGGTGCCACCATCACTAATAAGAGAAGCTAAATTGGCAGTTGGGAATGTAGAAGCATAAGGAGTTGCAGAAGGTAATGAAAAGGTATTTGTTACTGCATAAGTGCTTGTTAGTGTAGAAAAATTCCAAGTGACATTTGCACCTGCTGCACCCGGTGCTGTATAAGCAGTCTGGTGTTGTGTAAAAACATCCGTAGCTATCGGATTATTGGTGGCTGCAGTTAAAGTAGGTTGCGCAATAATTCTTCCTGAAATTAGAAGAACAATAAACATTGATAAGAAAGTAATTTTTTTCATAAGCTTGAAATTAGTGTTTTTTAATTTATTTGATTTTCTGATTCTGTATTTTAAAATTCAAAATTATTAAAATACTTGATACTAAACACAATTTTTTTTTAAAATTATTAACAGATGAGATTTTCTTTAAATCATTAATTGAAAAAATTAAAATTTTATAAAAAGATGACCTAAGTTTTTTTAATAATTTCAACTATAAAAAATAGATTTTTTATCCAGATATTTCCAAAAATATCAATACGAATGAATTTCAATTTATTTTTTTGTATAAATTTGTTTCCCAAAAATCAACTATTTAAATATATTGTAAATATGGAAGATAAATCAAAAGAATTAACAGCATCCATTCAACTCATCAACGAAAAACTTCATTTTAATGGCAATGTATCAGGAAACGAACCCATTTCAATTGATTATACACCTCCTTTGGGTGATAATCTCGGATATACTTCTTTGGAATTGTTTCTATTGAGCCTCTCTTCATGCGTTGGGAGTTCAGTACTTGTGTTTTTAAGAAAAATGAAAAAGAATATTACAGGATTTGAGATAAAAGCAAAGGGAATTAGAAAAGAAGAGCATCCTACTGGGTTTAAAACAATATATCTTGATATAATTTTAAACTCAACAGATACTACTGCAGAAGATTTAGACAAGGTTATCAAACTATCTGAAGAAACGTATTGTCCTGTATGGTCAATGATTAAAGGAAATGTAACGATAGAAGTTAAACATAGGATTATTGCTTAGTGCAATTAGTTTATATGTAAAAATATTTTAAATCCATTTTTACAATTTCTTTTGAACCTTTCTTGTTAATTTTTGTTCTTTGTAAAAGTTTAAAAATAATTATTAATAAGATTTATAATGTTTGAAGAATACAATCCTATCAACGAAAAAATATTTCGGGTTATTGATAACGATGGAAAAGTTATCAATAAAAAATGGATGCCCGAAATAAGCAACGAACGATTGATAAAGGCATATAAAGATATGCTGTTTGCACGTACTGCCGATTTGCAGACTGTTTCCTATCAACGACAAGGGCGAATATATACCTATCCACCCAATTACGGACAAGAAGCTATATCAGGGGCAACTGCAATGGTTATGCGCAACGAAGATTGGTTAGTGCCAGCTTTTCGCGAAATGGGTGCTTACCTTGCTAAAGGTGCAACATTAAAAGAATTATTTCTCGTATTTATGGGACATGAAGATGGTAATGTTTTTAAAAATGCCAATAATATGTTGCCAACCTCTGTTCCTATTGCATCGCAATTACTACATGCTGCAGGAATTGGGTACGAAATAAATTATAATAAAAAAAAGCAGGTTGTATATGCTTTTGTGGGTGATGGTGGAACTTCTGAAGGCGATTTTCACGAAGCATTAAATTTTGCAGCTGTATGGAAAGCACCTGTTATCTTTATTGTACAAAATAACCAATACGGGATATCCACTCCGTTTAAAATGCAAACAGCATCCAAAGGTATTGCTATTAAATCAATAGCTTATGGGATGAAAGGCATTCAAGTAGATGGAAACGATATTTTTGCCATTTATCAGGCAGTTAAAAATGCTTCTGAATATGCTTTGGCAGGAAATGGTCCTGTATTGATTGAAGCTGAAACCTATCGCAAAGGAGCACATACTACATCTGATGATCCCACAAAATACCGTAGCAAAGAAGAAGAAGAAGCCTGGGATTGCACAGATCCTTTAAAAAGACTTAAACTTTATTTGATTTCCAAAAAACTTTGGTCGCAGAAAGAAGAAGATCAGCTTGTAGAAGAATACAAACAAGAAGTAGATCGTCAATTTGAAGAAGCAGAAAATTATCCAGCATATAAATTAGAAGATGTTTTTAAATATATGTATGACGAAATGCCCGATGATTTGAAAAAACAGCAAAATGAATACGAGAATTTTATGAAATGGAAGGAGGCGCGAAAATGAAAGTAATGAATATGGTAAATGCAATTAATGATGCATTAAATATAAAATTAGCAGAAGATAGAAATGTAATTGTATATGGTGAGGATGTTGGCGTTGAAGGTGGCGTATTCAGAGTTACTGAAGGCTTACAGTTAAAACATGGAGTCGAAAGAGTTTTCGATTCTCCTTTGGCAGAATCAGCCATAGTAGGTACCGCAGTCGGAATGGCAGCAGCAGGTTTGAGACCAGTTGTAGAAATGCAGTTTTCAGGATTTGCTTATCCTGCATTAAATCAAATAATATCTCATGTATCCAGACTTCATAACAGAAGCAGAGGCCGATACAATATGTCAATGGTAATTCGTATGCCTTATGGTGGCGGAATCAATGCACTGGAACATCATTCAGAAAGTATGGAAGCTTTTTATGGTCATATTCCGGGCTTAAAAGTGGTTATTCCATCAACACCTCACGATGCAAAAGGATTATTAATTTCAGCCATTGAAAGCAACGATCCTGTTATATTTATGGAGCCAAAAAGAATATACAGAGCCATTAAACAAGAAGTAGCAGAAGAAAAATTCAATGTACCTATTGGTAAGGCTAAAGTTTTAAGTAGTGGAACCGATGTAACTGTGGTTGCTTATGGTGCCATGGTTCGCGAAGTACAAAAAGCAATCGTTATGGCAAAAGAAGCAGGTATTTCTGTTGAATTGATAGATTTACGTACTATTTATCCAATCGATAAAGAAACAATCACAGCTTCAGTTAAAAAAACAGGAAGAATAATAACTGTAGCCGAAGGTCCTACCAGTTTTGGTATGGGAGCTGAAATTGCGGCTATAATTAGCGAAGAAGCTTTTTTACATTTAGAAGCTCCACCCAAAAGAGTAACCGGATTTGATACAATAGTACCACTTCCAAAAGGTGAGCATTTTTACTTACTCACACCCGAAAAGATATTTTATGAAATTGAAAGAACCGTTAAATACTAATAAACTATGAGATATATATTTAATTTTCCTGATATTGGTGAAGGTCTGGACGAAGGTACCATCGTGGAATGGTATGTTGCAAAAGGACAACAAATAAAATCAGGAGATTCATTAGTAAAAATGGAAACGGATAAAGTGGTTGCCGACATTCCATCTCCAAAATCAGGTACCATTACAGCTATTTATGGCAAAGTTGGAGAAACCATACATGTAGGAAATGCGTTGGTTGAAATAGAAATTGAAGGTGTTTCAGGTGCAGCTGCTGTTGAAGAAGCCAAAGTTACTGAAGCTGTCAAAGAAGAAGGAGCTGGTGTAGTTGGTACATTAGAAATAGCAGGTAATAATGCATATATGCCTGCAAGTGATGAAGGAACCTCAGAAACCAAAGAAGAATCTCAAAAATCAACGAAGAAAGTTCTTGCAACTCCTGTTGCCAGAGCCATGGCAAAAGAGTTAGGCGTAAACATTGATTTGGTTAAAGGAACGGGTCCTGCAGCAAGAGTAATGAAAGAAGATATCCTTTCATACATACAGAAAAATACAGTTACTTCATCAAAATTAAATACTGTTGTTTCTGACGAAGAAAGAGTTGAATTAAAACCACTTTCTCAGCTCAGAAAAACCATTGCCCGCAATATGATTCAATCGAAACACAATGCTGCACACATGACAGTATTTGATGAAGTTGAAGTAAGCGAACTGGTTCGTGTACGTGAAAAATACAAAAGCAAATTCCTTGAAAAACAGGTTAAACTCAGCTATTTGCCCTTCGTTTTAAAAGCTACTGCTTTAGCGTTGAAGAAATTCAAAGCATTGAATGCTCAAATGGACTTGGATAATAACCAAATGATTTATAAAAATTATTACAATATAGGAATTGCTGTTGATACCGAAGATGGATTAATTGTACCCGTAATTAAAGATGTTGACAAGCTCAGTATTTTCCAGATTGCTAAAAAAATAAATGAAATATCTGAAAAAACACGTAAACGTGAGATTACCATGGAAGATATGAAAGACGGTACTTTTACCATTACAAGTTTTGGTTCTATTGGTGGACAATTTGCTGTTCCTGTTATTAATTATCCTCAGGCTGCCATATTAGGAATCGGCAGAATATTAAAGAAACCCGTTGTAAAAGATGATGCAGTGGTGCCTGGTACCATTATGCCATTATCTTTATCAGTTGATCATAGAATAGTTGATGGAGGCGAAACTGCACGTTTTGTCAATCAAATTATGGAATATTTATCAGATCCTGTTTCATTGATAATGGATTAACCAATTTAAAAAGAAAATAATATGCAATACGATGTAGTAATTATAGGTTCAGGACCTGCAGGATATGTTACAGCTATCAGAGCCGGACAATTAGGTTTGAAAACAGCAATTATAGAGAAAGATAAAATAGGAGGGATGTGTTTGAATTGGGGTTGTATCCCTTCCAAATCAATTATCGAAAGCGCTAAGTTTTATCAGAAAATAAAAAAAGATGCAAACAGTTTTGGTGTAACAGGTATTGATACAAAAGCCATTGGTTTCGATTGGAAACAAACCATCAAAAGAACCGATGGTATTGTAAGAAAATTAGGTGCAGGTATTAACTTCCTTTTCAAGAAAAATGGGGTTGAATTAATCAACGGAACCGCTAAAATTGTTGCTGAACATTCTATTTTAGTTGACAACAGACTTATTGAGGCTAAGAATATAATTATTGCTACAGGTTCCCGACAAGAGAAAGTAAACAATTCAACCTTGGATGACATCACTGTTAATATCTGGGATTTATTCAAGGATAGAGAATTGCCTGAAAATATTGTAGTTTTTGGACAAAATACGGTAGCTGTTGAATTGGCTCAGTTTTTCAATATGATTGATAAAAAGGTTACATTATTAGTTCCTGATTCAAAAATAATGCCGCTGGCTGATGTTTACGTTTCGGATTATATGAAAAACTTGTTACAGAAAAGTGGAATTAAAATCATTTTTGATGTAGATGCTGATTTAGCACAATACAAATATAAGGATGGTGCTTTGGTATCAGGTGAAATAAATATCCCCTGCAATTTGTTTGTCAATAGCAAAATGCGAAAAGGCATTATTCCTGAATCAGACATTGCTTTAAAAACTGAAAATGGCTTTATTACAACCGACGAACATTTTACAACTAATTTTCCTTCTATATTTGCAATCGGTGATGTAAACGGAAAAAGTATGTATGCACACATTGCTTCTGCCGAAGGTTTGCATGTAATCAATCATATCAAAGGAGTTAGCGAAACCATTGATATCAAAAAATTCCCGATGAATATGTACACAGTTCCTGAAGTTGCTCAGATTGGACTTACCGAAGCTGAAATAAAAGATAATGGAATTGAGTATAAAGTAAGTGAGTTTTCACTTTTCTCAAATGGAAAAGCTATTATAGAAGGCGAAAACCTTGGTTTTGTAAGAATGCTTTCTGATAAAAAATACGGAGAAGTTTTAGGTGTTCAGATTGTTGCTTCAAATGCAACTGATATGATAGCAGAAGCAGCTGCATTTATGCAGGTAGAATCTACTATTTATGATGTAGCTAAAACAGTTCATGCGCATCCTACCATTTCGGAAGTCTTTATGGAAGCCGGTTTGGAAGCGGTGGAAAAGGAATTATGAATAGTTAATAGTTAATAGTTAATGGTTAATTGTTATTCAGTTAATCATTTATTCAATTAATCATTTACTCTGTTAATCATTTAATCAGTTATTTCTATTTTCTCTATATTTAGAACATTTTTAAATTTAATCTATTGATGAGCATTGAGCTTAAGGAATATGATTTACCAGATATTGAAATCTTTCATAATTCAATGAAGGATTACGAATTTCATATCTGGCATCCTGATAAAATTTATTTAATTTTGGGTCAGAGCAATAAATTGGAAACATCATTGTTCCTCGACAAAGTTGAATCAGATGAAATTACAGTTTTAAAAAGACCATCGGGTGGTGAAACGGTTATATTAACACCTAATACCCTTGTAATTTCTGCTGTTTTCGTCAATACTGAAGTAAAAAGACCACATCAGTATTTTGCCAAGTTTAACGATTTTATCATTAAAGGATTATCACTTTGTGGTATTGAAAATGTGAGTCATAAAGGTATTTCCGATTTAGCCATTGGTGAAAAAAAGATATTAGGTTCCTCTATTTACCATAAAAAAGACAAAATATTTTACCATGCAGTATTGAATGTGGCTGAAAGCATTGAGGTAATTGAAAAATACATACAGCATCCTAAACGTGAACCCGATTACCGCAAAGGCAGAGAACATGGCGAATTTGTAACATCCATTGTTCAGCATTATCCTGAAATATTAATGAATGAAATTACAGATGGTTTAATGAAGTCGTTAAAGGAATTTGTAAACTAAGTCATTCTTTCATACTTAGATTCATTTAAGTTTTTGGCTTAATGAGCTATTAAGTTTTCAGGAGAAAGAAAAGATAAACTAGCTTTCTATCTTAACACTTAAAACACTACAATTCCTTTACGAACATTATAAACTTTATTAATTTTACAAACTTTTTAGAATTCAAATGAAAAAACATATCGTTATAGCATTTAGCTTCTTACTTGTTATATCAGCTTGTGCTCAACAAAATAAAAAAGACAATGCCATGAATTACAATAAACTCACGCCTGAAGAAGAAAACGTAATTATCAACAAAGGTACCGAAAGACCTTTTACAGGAAAATATTATAAATTCAACGAAAAAGGAACATACAACTGTAAACGATGTAATGCTGCACTTTATAATTCATCTGATAAATTTGAGTCCAATTGTGGTTGGCCCAGTTTTGATGACGAAATAAAAGGAGCAGTTAAAAGAGTTTTAGATGCAGATGGAAGCCGAACGGAAATTATTTGTGCCAAATGCGGAGCTCATTTAGGTCATGTTTTTGAAGGCGAAAACCTCACCAAAAAAGATACTCGTCATTGTGTTAACTCCATTTCTCTAAACTTTGTTGCGGCAGCAGAAATTCAAACTACTGATACCGCTATTTTTGCCGGTGGTTGTTTTTGGGGTGTAGAATATTTTTTTCAGAAAGAAGCTGGTGTGTTATCTACAGAAGTTGGTTATATTGGAGGTAAAACTAATAATCCGACATACAAAGACGTTTGCAATCATAATACAGGACATGCTGAAGCTGCCAGAATTATCTTTGATCCTACAAAAACTACGTATGAAAAACTGGCAAGACTCTTTTTTGAAATACATGATCCTACTCAAATTGACCGACAAGGACCGGATGTGGGAGATCAATACCGTTCAGAAATATTCTATTTCAATCAACAGCAAAAAGAAGTAATTGAAAATTTAATTCATCTTTTAAAAGCAAAAGGTTTAAATGTTGTAACAAAACTAAGCCCTGTAACTACTTTCTGGAAAGCCGAAGATTATCATCAGCAATACTACGAACATAAAGGAAGCAGACCTTACTGTCATGGATATGTAAAGCGGTTTTAGAAGTTTGTAAAGTTTAAGTTGAAAACTATTATTGACTTTTAGGGATTTGTATGAGAAATCTATACTGGATGCTATGAATATTATTTACCTAAAATATTCATTCAGATATTCTTATAGCCTCATTTTAAATCAGTTTAGTAATCTTTCCATTTTTTAATTATCCCCCAATTTTAAAATCACACTGCGATTTTAGTTTTATACCTATTTTTAAATATTTGTAAAATTAACTTGTCTTGATTTTCAGCGATTTGCAATTTATTTTTATGCAAGATGTCACATAAATAAATATTTGCATTGTAGATTTCAGGAATTGTTTATCTTCGCAGGTTTTTCTTTTCAAAGCATATTTTTTTGTTGAATTACCCTAAAGCTTTGATTGTAAACACTTATCGTTTTCCTCCATTTTTTTCAACAGAAGTGCAAAAAGCTGTTTTTTTGTAATTTTTCTCCAATTTTTCATTTTTAACACAGATTTTTGTGTTTTTACCCATATTTTATCTTTTTTCAATTATTTGTAAATATTTGCAAAAAAAACTTTGCTTGATTTTTAGCGGTTTGCAATTTATTTTCATACAAGATGTCACATAAACGTCACTGTCCTTGCAAAACGCATAGTTTGAGTTTAGATTTGCAGCCTGTTTTTACAAAAAGTAAAGGAGGTTTTGATGACATAACTAAACTTAGCCTGTAATTATTATTAAAATTAAAGCAACAAAACCGTGAACAGGATAACGGAAGCGGTGGTTGAAAAAAATATTTTTTTAAAACTAAATTTTTTTAAAATGAAATATACTAAATTTATTATTACTGCCATAGTTGCAGTATTATTTTTATCAATAACAAACACAAATGCACAAAACTTTCGCATGGATTATCAATTAAACCTGCAAAGTGTAACCGAAGTTGCCATTTCCGATGATGGAAGTACAGGTTTTTTGGCTGTAGTAAGTGGTATTAATTCTTCGGGTGACGAAATAATTATGCTTGTAAAATTAGATGCCCAGTTAAATGTAGTTTGGACGAAATCATTGGACTATTCTGCACAAAGTATGAATTTACGAGCATTTGATGTTAAGCGTGACCCTGCAGGCGGATATGCTATTTGTGGTAGATACTTTAATACATGGTTTGGTTATTATGGTGGATATCTAATGTCCATAGACAATAATGGCAATATGCTCTGGACTTTAGATGCACGTGAAATTAATAATACCGACCGATGCGAGGAGCTTAGATCTGTTGAAATTGTGGGCAACCACTATGTTTGCTGTGGATATTGCGTTGATCAGCTTTTTTACCCTAAAAATGGTTTTATCTGGAGTGTTGATAAAAATACACATATAGTAGAATGGACAAGAACCGAAACTTCAGGAGGAGGAGGTGTAGGTACTAATCCAAATCCGGTTACACTTAATGATATAGCATATAATCCGTATGATGGATTATTATATACCTGTGGAACTTGGTATGATATAAATGGGACTACACCCAAAGAATTTGTATTGGCAAGCTACGATTTGAATGGAAACAATGTAACTTCCCATAAATATACCGATCTTAATTCCAATTCAATGGTAGGAAAAGCATTGGCTTTCGATAATCAGTACATATATGTAACGGGTAATGTTGATATGGGGGGCAGCGATGATATTTTTATGGCTAAATTTTTACCAAATGGAACAGAGGTAGGCAACAGGCGATTAGATGTTATCTCAGGCGATAAAGTGGAAGACATTGTATATTTTCAAAATCAATTATTTTATACAGGCTATACTAATCTTCAAAATAGAGATGGATTGTTAATGCAAACCTGGGATAATGGATTGCCAATTTTTTCTGCCTTGTATTATGGGATCCAAACGCCAAAATTTGAATTTCACAAAATGCTATACCGTATCACTTATACAACGCCATCTATTATAAAAATTGGTATGCATGGAACAACAAATACTTTTACAATAGTAGAAACTTTTATACCAAACCAAGCGGATTGTTATATGCAACATCACATAATTCAGCCATATAGCCTACTTCTTGCTCGCACATTTGTAAATGTTTATCATACTAAAATAGATTTTGACATTTTTCATATAGTCTTTCCTGTTTCGGAACAAGTACAACTATATCCAGTTTGCGATAATCCTTTTTATTCAACTGGACCGATTCATGATAAAAATACGATACTGCATACAACCAATGCAATGCAAGAAAATTCTGACCAAATTAGAGTGGAGGATAATAAAATAAGCTTAGCTTTGAGCTATCAAAATGCAGCTTATAAATTGTACAGCATGGATGGCAGATGTATAGCAAGCGGTACTGTTGCAAAAAATTGCAATATAGATATTTCTTCATACACCAAGGGAATATATTTATTACATTTGCAATCAGCAAACAAGGGTGTAAAAACCATAAAAATTATTAAATAGGATTTAAAAAAGAACGCAAGTTTTTGTCATGCTGACGAAGGAAGCATCTCATATATAATTTTTTAATTTTATTGAGACTCGACGTCATTCGAAATGGCAATAAGCTTTTTAGCCAAACAATAATTAAATGGTTTGCATACAGACAGTATATGAAACTTAAACAGAAGCACAAAATAAACAGAACTTCTACCCTAAAGCCTCCCCTAAGGGGAGGCTTGCTGGGGTTTATCTTATTTTTTCTGATTTTATCTCTGAACCTCCAAGCCCAAAAAGAAACCTGGCATTGGTATTTTGGAAATAAAGCCGGTATTGATTTTAGCTCCGGCTCTCCTGTTGCCGATACCAATGGTAAAATGGTAGCTGGAGAAGGTGTATCTTCCTTATCCAACCCTGCAGGCAATTTAATGTTTTATACCAATGGAATAGATGTTTGGAACAAAGGTCATCAAATCATGGACAATGGGAGTAGTCTTATGGGAAATCATTCAAGTACTCAATCTTCTATAGTTGTGAAACAACCTGGCAATGATTCTATTTATTATATTTTTACCACGGATGCTTTTCAATCTTTCAATTATACTCCACCACATAAAGGACTTAGATATAGCCTTGTAAATATCAACCAAAATAGTGGTTTAGGGAAAGTAATGTTAAAAAATATATGGATAAGCGATAGTAGTTGCGAACGCATAACGGCCATACAGCATTGCAACCATAAAGATATGTGGATAATAGCTTCCAAAGCCAATAGCAATACATATATGGCATATTTATTAAGCGATACAGGATTAAATACCTTGCCTGTTGTCAGTCAAACAGGGCCTTTAGCGCCTATCAATGCATTATTTTGGAGTTGTACAGCTGGTTATATGAAAGCTTCTCCAAATGGAAGTAAAATAGCCGTAGCTTTTTGTTGCGAAAACCACACTACAACTCTATTTGATTTTGACAATACCACGGGACTTTTATCCAACCCTATTCCCATTGGATTTACCAATCCCGATTATTATGCTTCTTATGCTGCAGAATTTTCGCCCAATCAAAAATATTTATACATTACTTACGCTTCAGGTGGTTCAGGACACGGACGTATTTATCAATATGATATTTCATCTAATAATCCTGTTGCAATTAATTTATCTGGGGTGGAATTATATTCGAATTATACACCCCCGAATACTTATTCAGAGCAAGCTTATGCCCTTCAGTTAGCTTGCAATAATAAAATTTATATCGATTTTAGCGCATATTCTTATGTAGGAGTGATCAACGCTCCCGATTCAGCTGGTATGGATTGCAATTTTGTAAAAAATGGTGTTTTCTTAAATGGAAGATTATGTAGAGGTGGTCTTCCCACTTTTTTCCCGGGTTATTTTAAAGTAGCTCCCAATTTTAATTATACCCAGCATTGCTTACATATAGGTTTTACTCCGGTATGCGATAGCGCTGCCTTGGATAGCCTACGCTGGAATTTTGGAGATTTGGCATCGGGGGCTAACAATACTTCGGCTTTGTACAGCCCTGTGCATTCGTTTTCCAATACTGGGCTTTATACTATCAAAGTAATTTATTACTATCCCTGCAATATAAGCGATACAGTGGTAAAAACCATCAATGTGCAATTGCCGGCATATACCTTTCCACCAGGTTTAATAAAAGATACCCTCACCAATTTGTGCAAACAATTAAGTTTTACGCCTGTTTGCGACAGTGCTGCACTGGATTCGCTGCGGTGGAATTTTGGAGATCCAGCCTCGGCTGCTAGTAATACCAGCAATTTGCTTAAACCCTTGCATACTTTTAGCGACACAGGTACCTATCAAATTACACTTATCTTATATGCCTATTGCCGCACCGATACTTTGCACAAGACGGTTCATATTGCATTGCCTATTAGTGGTGTTTATCTGGGAGCCGATACCACACTTTGTGCAGGCGAAAGCTTGGCATTGGGTGGTGCCATACCCTGCCCATTGCCCATTACCTACAAATGGCAGGATGGAATTACAACCTCAGCTTATACCGTTAATCAGGCAGGCAGCTATTGGCTGCAGGTAAATGCAGGTGGTTGTTTGTTTTCCGATACCATCTACGTCAGCTATCTAATCCCGCCTAATATCAGTTTGCCCAATGATACCATAGTTTGTGAAGACAGCCATATAGAGCTTAGCATACCACAAGGCAATTACAGCTTGCTGTGGAGCGATGGCAAAGATGATTTTGTCCGCAACCTCACACAAGCGGGTGTGTATTCGGTAACGGCAACTAATATATGCGGTAGTTCCACTGCAACTATTAATTTTGGTTTTAAAAATTGCAATTGTTATTTGTATTTCCCCAATGCGTTTACACCAAAT
>Ga0247840_10003408_pt1 | contig 26886 bp, 23 predicted proteins | sample LaCruzMarch2015__FD_192404 | JGI IMG/M metagenome (GOLD analysis project Ga0247840, IMG submission 192404) | Freshwater microbial communities from meromictic Lake La Cruz, Castile-La Mancha, Spain - LaCruzMarch2015_17m | ecosystem: Environmental > Aquatic > Freshwater > Lake | place: Spain...
TTCCTGAAGTAAACATTAATAAACCTAGTATGATCATTGAGATAACAAAATATTTTGCAGTATTGGTAACTGGGTATATATCACCATAACCTACGGTACTATAGGTTACGATACTATAGTAAATTGCATCGCTAATGGTACTTAAATTTTTAAATTCATTGCGGAGTAAATAACTACCAAAAACGCCATAACATAAGGCAAAAATTACAAATTCAATTGAGAATGCTAAACCATAGGAGAGATAGAATTGCTTATTAAAGTTGCGGAAATTTGCAATTAATAATACTAGATTGATGATAATAAGTAGATTGCTATGATAGACGGTATTTAGCCAAAGATTGCTAATTAAGATTAAGCCTAGATTTACGATGGTTGCGATCCACACCCCACGTGATCGTCCAGGTAGAGCTAAGCCTAGCACAAGTAGGCTGTAAGCAAAAATTTCTTGAGAGATAATATTAAAATAGAAACTTGGGTTAGATAAACTAGCCGAAATATGTTCATTGCTAATAAGTGGGTAAATTGAGGTTATAAAAATATAGAGTGCATTAGAAATTATTACGCCACTACAAATTAATGCACTAATTGTCGGATGAGCTTTAAAATTCACGCGCACAGTGCGTTCCTAGTTGTGTTGTAATGGATCATGTTGAGTCAACGGTTGTTATTTAAAGTACTAAAATTAGACTCCATTGGATAATTAAATACTAACTGTTGTGGGTTAAAGCCTTGGTGCTTGGCAATATCTAGTAGAAGCTTGATTTTTTGTGGTTCAGCAGATTCACTGCGCGCCAATATCCAGAGATATTTGTGATTCGGGCTACCAACTAAAGAGTAATTATAATCGGTATAAAGTATCCAATAATCACCACGTCCAAGATGAGTGAAACGCAGCCAGCTAGGCACAAAAGTTACTTCGAGTTTAGCCACATTCGCCGATTCAACAAAATAAGCCATCCCTGTTGAACTTGAGGTTGAGCCATCTTCTTTGCGACAACTATTGAGCACGGTTAAATTATCACCATTTAGAGAATAATTGGCGGTGGTTGGTGCAATACAACCATTTTCAAAATAAAATGGAATACGGGCAATTTCATACCATTGTCCAAGATATTGTTCAGGTTCAAAGTTAGTGATGGCGGTAACTGGAGTTGGGTTATCAATGGCTGAGCTAAAGCCTGCTATGAGCGCTAGAATTAAAGTTGTGGTTATTTTATACATTATGTGCCTTGGTTTAAATTGATATTGGTTAAGTGGATTAATTACGATGCTTTGATTTGGCATTATATTATCATGATTTTAAACTTATGGATGGTCAATTATAACCCTAATTAAGCATACAATTATTTAAGCGTAAGTATATTTGACGGGGCGGCAAATTTTAACGTACAATACTGAACTGTACCGTTTAGTCTGGTAATGTTTTGGAGCAATATGAAGAAGCAACAAATATTAATTGCGGCAAGTAAATTATTTATGGGGCTGGGTTATGGAGCCGTTAGCATGGAGCAGGTTGCGCGTGAGGCGAATGTTTCTAAGGCTACGTTGTATGCCCATTTTAAAAGTAAAAATGATTTATTTGTGGCAATGTTAAATCATTATCAACAAGTTGAGCAAATCAGATTTCCGCAGTTACCTGAGGCAATCGCGGCTAATTTAAATGAATTGCATGCGGTTATGCTGAGTTATATCCAGATGGCGTATGATTATTATGCGGCAGAATCTGTGGTTTGCCTGTATCGCTTATTAATTAGCGAAATTCAACAATTTCCCGAATTGTTTGAGCTTTTCTTTGGGCGCAATTCGGCAGGACTAACTAATTCACTGGCTAAGTATCTGCAGAGTTATGCAGAAAAGCAAGCTAGCCAAGAGTTATGTTTTAGTTTAGCTTGCCAAATTCTCGATTTGGTGCGTGGGGCGAGCATTTGGACAAAGTTAGTGCAAAATCCAGCTAAACAATATTTGATTGAGCAGCCTGAATTAGCCGTACGACAACTTCAGCATAGCTGTCAATTGTTAGTTGACGACCATTTTAGTTCGTCAAATCTAAAAGTAACTAAATTCTAATTTAAATTTTAAAGGAAAAATTATGTCTAAAGCTTTAATTTTAATTGATTATATTAATGAAATTTGTCATCCTGAGGGTAAAATTGCTGGCTGTGCGGCAATGATTAATCAACGGCAAATCGTGACTAAAGTGAATAAACTCCTTGAGCAAGCCCGCAAGAATAATTGTTTAATTATTTGGGTCAGTGTCGCCTTTGATGCTAATTACTTGGAAGCCAATCAGAATTCGCCGATCTTCTCACGGGCGAAGAGTTTTCAAGCGCTTCAACGCAATAGCTGGGGAACTGAATTGCTTGCCGATTTGAATTATCAAGCTGGTGAGCTAATTATTGTAAAAAATGCGGTTAATCCATTTCACTCCACCAATTTAGAGCATGTCTTACGAAATAATGCGGTGACTGAAGTTTATTTAGCCGGGGTTTCAACTGAAGTTGCAATTCAATCTTGCACTCGTGATGCGCATGATCGCGGTTATATTGTGAATTTAATCGGCGATTGTTGTGCTAGTAGTCATCTAGATTTTCATAACTCATCGCTAGAGATGCTTAAGTTAATGGCAAAAGTTGTCACTTCGACCGATGAGTTATTTTAAGAGTTAAATATGTTAAATAATTGGGTCAAGTTTGATTGGCAGATTGATAAAAACTGGGTCAAGATTTTATTTTGCGCGGTGCTGCCAGGTTTAGTAGTGAGTATTTATACTCATGAAATGCTCTGGACGGTTGGATCTTTTTTGGCCGCCTGTGGAATAATTCCCTACACCGCGAGTTACGATAAGCGTTGGATTGCATTATTTAATATGCTGGTGATTTGCGCGTTGGCATACGTGGTTAAGTATTTGCTAGCGTTAAATATTTGGCCACTTACATTGGGTTTTATTGTGTTACTCGCGGCGGTGGCTGGAACCATTGATAATATCCATCCACAATTACGTAGCCTTTCGGCGTGGTTGGTTATTGGTACAATTTATGGTGGCGTGAAACTCTCGGAATATCCATTAGCAATTAATCAGTTACTGGGAATTATTGCTTTGGCATTTCTGGGGGTCTTGCTGGTAATTGCGCTATTTAAGAGTGAGGTTAAACAAATTGAGCTTAAATTAGTTCATTATAGTCACCCAGATTTTATGTTTAATTTTAAATATGTTGCACCAATTGGAATTGCGGGTTTAATTTGGTATGTGTTTAAAATTAAAGAACCCGAGTGGTTGCTTTGGTCAAGTCTGAGTGTGGTAAATACTGAATTAAATCTTCTGTTTGAAAAATTTCGTCTGCGGGTGATTGGCGTGGTAATTGGGGTTGTTGCGGGCTTAGCCGTTGGATTGTTATTGCCGCACAGCCAGATTGTGGCATATACGTGTTTTGTGGTAATAATAATTGGTCTTAAATGCTTTAAAGATTATTTTACGGGTTACTTAGTGCGCAGTTTTTTTGTGATTTTATACGCTGGCAATCACTCATTGGAAATCGCCTTATTGCGTAGTAGTAATGTGCTAATTGGCGGCTTAATTGGAGTTATCGCAACTAGCGCTTTGCTTTATGCGCATCAATATTATTTAAAGTCTAAGCATTTCTAGATTTATAATGGATCCTCAATTTTGGAATAACGTTGAATTAAATCATCATAGAGATCTTGTTTTACCTTAAAGAAGAGATGATTTTCACTATAGCAATTCCCCGCAAAACAATTTAGGCGGACATACTCATTGTATTGCACACCATTTTCGCGGGTGATTGGGACAATATTTTTTTTGATGAGTAACACAAAATCATAAGCAAAGCTATAGCGTATGGTGTTGCCGTAAATATAGCAACCTTGATTATTTGGCAGGTCACGGTAATAGTTTAAATTATTGAAGATAATATTATTAGCGGCGACTTTTTCTGTGCCATCCAAATTCCGCAGTAATGCGCAATTAGGTGCGCTTAAATAGACTTGCGGATTGATGGTGGTAAAATTAAGTGCTTCATTGGTATGTAAAAATACCACGACTAGCGGACGCGTCATTAAAATTGACACAAAAATAATGAATAATATCTTGACTGTCGTCAATTTTAAGATCGAGTCATGCTGTTTATGGGTTAGGTAGAGATTGACGATTACATAGTAGAGACCAATCCAAATAAAGATAATTTGTAATTTTTCAAGTGGGGTGACGCTTTGCCCAGCGAAACGAATTGCACCGAAAGTGAAGCTGGCTAAGAGTGCGGCTAGCTTAAGTGCGAATTTAAATTTGGAGTTGTCTTTAATATAGCTAGTGAAGAAGTTTACGATTAAGATAATGATGATTGGGTAGAGAACTAATGTGATGATACTAACAACTAAAGTGAAAATGAAAAACGAGGCATAGGCTGCAACGCTAGTTTGTGGAATAAAAATAAATCGTGAAACTTGTACGACTAAACTAAAACCAATTACACAGATAGCAATAATAAACGGCAAAATATTTTCGGTTTTAAATAGGTGCATAATTAAGTGACGAAAGATAAACTTATTAAAATCAATTAGATCCATATTACGGATTTGCGTCAAGTAATTTTTTAGGCGTAAATTTAATTGTCTAAACATTTAATTTGCTTTCCTTGGCTTAAGTTTATTGCATTTTGGAGTTATCATAACACAAAAATCCGTCAAAGGTAGATTGACGGATCAGCTAAAAATTTATCGAGCAGAAAATAGTTAATTGTTAAAGCTTATAAAATTAAACTACGTAACATCCAGACGGTTTTTTCATGAATCTGTAAGCGTTGGGTTAATAAATCCATGGTTACTTGATCGTTGGCTTCATCGGCGGCAGGTAAAACACCCCGCGCGGTATTAATTACTACTTCATGCGCTTCAATTAAATATTTGATCATTGCCGTGGCTTCAGTATCGCCAGCGTGTTCTTTAACTTTGGTTAATTTGCCAAATTCTGAATAACTACCTGGAGCAACAAAGCCCAATGCGCGAATTCGTTCCGCAATTAAATCTACGGCTAAAGATAATTCGGTATAGTGAGTTTCAAACATTAGATGTAACGTGTTAAACATTGGTCCAGTCACGTTCCAGTGGAAGTTATGCGTTTTTAAATATAATGAATAACTGTCAGCAAGTAAATGCGCTAAACCATTGGCGATAACTACGCGATTTTCTTGACCTAAGCCATCATGAATATTAAAAAATTGTTGTTTTAACATGGTAATCTCTCCTTGTTTTATAGAACGGATATTATACACTGTTTATGCGGTTATTTGCTGATTTCAATCGTGTGAATACAGGCTAAACTATGGATTACCGCGGCAATTTTAGCCAATAACTGTATGGTTTCTTTGGCAATCCCATGTTTGATTAATTGCTGTTCATGTGCACTTACGCATTTGTGGCAACCGCCAATTATGGATACCGCTAATGACCACATTTCAAAATCAATTTTATCTACCCCTGGATCACGTAAAATGTTCATGCGTAAACCTGCAGGCATTGCCGCATAACTCGCATCATCAACTAAATCGGTGAAGCGGTAATAAATATTGGTCATGCCCATAATTGCAACTGCGGAATGAACCGCGCTTAATTCATTGGGCGCTAATTGCGCGCTAACGGCTTGAGATACGTATTTAGCCAGTGCTGGATTTTTACAGGCAATTGCGGCGGCAAGCACACTTCCTGCAAACTGATTGTCGTTGAGCGGACTATGGTTATTAATTAGGCTACTTAAATTGAGCTTAATATCTTTGGCATAATCTGGAATGCCAGCCAAAATTGTTTCAAAGTTCATGAAGGTTCTTTCCAAAACGGTGAATTATTTTTATGCGGCGAGAGTGTGGTTAAAATCATACTCTCGACTAATTAGAATCCAACTAGAGGGTTGCGTCACCTTTATTCCAGTTGCATGGGCATAATTCGTCAGTTTGTAATGCATCGAGAATACGTAAAGTTTCCACAGGATTACGTCCAACGCTCATATCGGTCATTTCAGCATAGCGAATAATGTTTTGTGGATCAACGATAAAAGTTGCCCGATTCGCTACACCTGCGTCGTTATTCAAAATTCCTAATGCGCTACTTAATTCTTTTTTGATGTCAGCCAACCATGGGAAAGTTAATGGTTTCAAATCAGCATGACTTCCGCGCCAAGCGGCATGAACAAAATCGCTATCGGTTGATGCGCCAATTAAAACGGCATCACGATCTTTAAATTCGCCCTCAAGTTTACCAAAGCCTGCAATTTCAGTTGGACACACAAAAGTGAAGTCTTTTGGCCAGAAGAAAATAATTTTCCAATCTGCGCCATAAGTTGCTAACGTTACGTTGCCAAAGCTTGCAGGGCTAGTGCCGTTAACTGCGGTTAAGTTGAATTCTGGGAATTGATTGCCTACTGATAACATAATAAGACTCCTTAAAGTTAGGGTTTAATTTAATCACCGTTTGGTGATCGTTGGTTTACAGAAGTTATTTTAAGTTATCTAGTCTAATTAATCCAATTAATAAAAACAATATAATTGATATTTAAAGACTATGCATGTATTGAGCCAGTTCTTGGCTTTAGTTGTCTCTGTTGAGTGATTCTGGCAATGTATTTGATAAATCGTGGTAATTAAGCTTTTGAGGTAAAGCCTAAATTCGCCTAATCTAATCCTATTTGGCAATGATTTGTGCTGAAATGTGGCTGATTGTGTCATAATAACGACATTAAATTATTCTAATCTAAGCAATATGATGTAACATATTTTAGATGATAATACCCAGAATAGCGTGATGCTGTGGGTGTAAAATTTTTAAGGTTAATCGATGAGTAAGTATGAATCAAGCTTTTTAAAAGAGTTAGACGATAAGTTGTGGAAGTCTGCAGATAAGCTGCGCAATAATATGGATGCGGCTAATTATAAGCATATTGTGTTAGGATTGATTTTTTTAAAATATGTTTCGGATGCTTTTGAAGAGCGTCGAAGTGAATTGTATAGTCTTTTTACCCTTAATGGTGATGATAACATTTACTATATGCCCCGTGAAGATTATGCGAATGATGCCGAATATCAAGCTGCGGTGAATGATGAATTAGAAGTGCTGGATTATTATCAGGAACAAAATATATTTTGGGTGCCAAAGCGCTCACGGTGGGGCTTTTTAAAGAGTGCTGCTGCATTGTCGATTGGTTCAACTTTATGGCTCGAGTATAAAGGTAAGGAATTAACCGAGGCTCAGGCCGCAGAAATTCGGGTACAGCACCAAGAGACTGAAAGCGATGCCGAGAGAAGAAGTAAAGATCCGATCACCGTTAGAAAGCTTACTTCGGTGGGGTGGTTAATTGATAATGCGCTCGATGAAATTGAGAAACATAATGCTAAACTTAAAGGCATTCTTAATCGCATTAGCATGTATCAGGTGGATAATCATATTTTAACTAGCTTGGTAAATAGTTTTTCTGATACGAGTTTTCGGAACCCAGAATATAACGGAAATAAACTCAATTTGCAGAGCAAAGACATCCTCGGGCATGTTTACGAATATTTTCTCGGTGAATTTGCCTTAGCCGAAGGTAAACAGGGTGGACAGTACTATACGCCTAAAAGTATTGTTAGTCTAATCGTTGAAATGCTTGAACCGTATAAAGGGCGCGTATTTGATCCTGCAATGGGCTCGGGTGGTTTTTTTGTCTCGAGCGAGAAATTTATTGAAGAGCATGCCAAAGATAAGCTCTATAATCCAGCCGAACAAAAAAAACATATCTCAGTTTATGGACAGGAAAGCAATCCAACTACGTGGAAATTAGCTGCGATGAATATGGCGATTCGCGGGATTGATTTTAATTTTGGTAAAAAACCCGCGAATAGCTTTTTAGATGATCAACATCCAGATTTACGCGCCGATTTTGTGATGGCAAATCCACCCTTTAACGTTAAAGATTGGTGGGATGCGGCACTAGAAAATGATGTGCGCTGGAAATATGGCACACCACCACAAGGAAATGCCAATTTTGCGTGGATGCAGCATATGCTGTACCATCTGAATGATCATGGTTCAATGGCGCTACTCTTGGCAAATGGTTCGATGAGTTCCAATACTAATAATGAAGGCGAAATTCGCAAAGCTCTAATTGAAGCCGATATTGTTGAATGTATGGTGGCATTACCCGGACAATTATTTACCAATACCCAGATTCCAGCTTGTATTTGGTTTTTAACCAAAGACAAGAAAAACGGTGTGGTGCTGAATGAAAAGAAACGCAATCGTCAAGGTGAGTTTTTGTTTATTGATGCACGGCAACTGGGCTATATGAAAGATCGGGTGTTACGTGATTTTAAGCCTGAGGACTTGGCTAAAGTAGTTAATATTTATCACGCGTGGCAGCGTGGGGTCAATTATGAAAATCATGCCGGATTTTGTTTCTCGGCGAAACTTCAAGATATTCAAAAGAATGACTATGTTTTAACTCCGGGGCGCTATGTCGGTACGGTTACACAGGAAGATGACGGCGAACCGTTTGCCGAGAAAATGCACCGCCTGACGGCTCAATTAAAAATACAGTTTGAAGAAGGTCATAAATTAGAGCAGGCGATTAAGCAGAATTTGGCGAGTCTGGGCTATGAATTGTAAAACTGATTTAACCACGCCGCAAAAACTTTGAAATAATCTCGACAGTGTCGGCATAATTGAGTTAGTCACTCTTTGTCGAGTTATTAAAACATAAGCGGCATAAGGCAATTCTTAATGCTCAGACTAGAGGTGATACGGCAGAGATGATGAGCCATGAATAAGCTAATTCCACCGAATTCGAGGGAATTAAAAATTTTGCAAGAACAAATTCATAATCCTGATCTTAAAGGTAGCGAATTCGAGACCTTTTGGTTATCGCAAAAAATGATTGTAGAATTATTTAATGTTGGAGTCGCAACCATTAATTATCATTTAAAAGAAATCTATCAAACTGAAGAACTGGATGAACTAGCAACTATTAGAAAATTTCTAATAGTTCAAACTGAGGATAATCAGCACTTAAAAAAACTAACTGGAAATAAGAACTAATGGATACGAAGAATAATATTTTAGATAACGAAACTGGATATTTACCGTATGGCTGGGTAGTCAAAAAGCTTGGTGATGTATGTTCATCAAGCCGCAGACTTTGAAATAATCTCGACAGTGTCACGACAATTGAGTACAAGATAATAACGAGAATATAAACAGATTGGAAAAATAAAAATGTTAGATTTAACGAGTTTTCAAAAATCACTGGCTAACTTAGAAAAATTAGTTGTTGCGGTAAATAACCTCGAGCTAATCCAATCGCTTAATGAAACATTACAAGATGGGCTAAAAGCTGGTGTGGTACAAAATTTTGAGGTGACTTATGAGGTTTCATGGAAATTTATTAAACGTTGGCTAGAAAATAATTTAGGCAATAGCTATGTCGATGGGGTAAGTCGTCGTGAACTTTTTCGGCTGGCTGCCGAATCATTATTGATTGCTGATGTTGATAAATGGATGAAATATCATAAGGGACGCAATGAAACATCACATATTTATGATGCACTGACTGCTGATGAGGTTTATCACTTAGCAATGGAGTTTGTCCACGATGCTAAACAGCTCTTGATGAATTTGGAAGACAAGAATGATTGATATTAGCCCCGCCGATGAAATGATAGTCAACGCAATATTAAAAAAACATGTTGCAAAGTGTGAAGTACGTGCTTTTGGCTCTCGGCATAAATGGACGGCTAAATCCTATTCTGATCTTGACTTGGCTATCGTTGGCAAGGCTAAACTGGATAAAAGCGTGATTTATGCTCTACAAGAAGCCTTTGAAGAATCGGAACTAAGTTTTCGGGTTGATGTGCTGGATTGGTATGCAATATCAGATGAGTTTCGACAAATAATAGAACAAGGTTATACCGTGATACAAGAAAAAGAGATTGATAATCAGTTGCCTGCTGGGTGGACGGTGAAAAAATTGGGTGATGTTGTTGATTATATCTCTAATAAAGTAAGTGTTAACTTGTTATCAAATGCTAACTATATATCTACTGAAAATATGCTATCAAATTATGGTGGTATAACAATTAGTTCTGGGCTTCCAAACTCTAGCAATGCGGCAGAGTTTATCAATGAAGATATATTAATTTCCAATATTCGTCCTTATTTTAAGAAAATATGGTTGGCAGATAAAAATGGTGGCTGTTCTAATGATGTGTTAGTTTTACGCAACAAAGATAAAAACAAATTTTGTACAAAATTTCTATATTACGCTTTAGCCAATAATCATTTTTTTGATTATGTTATGGCTGGGAGTAGGGGTACAAAAATGCCACGTGGGGACAAAGCTCAAATATCACATTATTCAATGTTGATACCGTCTCTTGAAGAGCAAAAAGAAATTGCGGCTATATTATCCAGCCTTGATGATAAGATTGAACTCAACCGCCAAACTAATCAAACACTAGAAGAGATGGCTCAATCTATTTTCAAAGAGTGGTTTATTGATTTCAACTTTCCAGATGAAAATGGCAACCCATATCGTGATTCTGGGGGCGCAATGATTGATTCCGAACTCGGTCAAATCCCAGCCGCTTGGTCAGTAGGAAAACTTGCGGCTGAGTTCAGTATAACAATGGGGCAATCTCCAGCAGGTACATCTTATAATGAAAATTCAGAGGGTATGATTTTCTTTCAAGGTCGTACAGATTTTGGTGTTAGGTTTCCAAGTATTAGACTATTTACAACTGAGCCAAAACGTATTGCTAAAAAATTTGATATTTTATTGAGTGTCAGAGCACCAGTTGGCGACATAAATATAGCATTACAAGATTGTTGTATCGGTCGTGGATTGGCTGCAATCAACTCTGAAGATAAATCTTATTGCTGGTATAAATTGCAATTGCTAAAAAGTCAATTTGATATTTATAATGGGACAGGCACAGTTTTTGGTGCAATAAATAAAGATCAATTAAATGGCTTAAATGTTGTAATACCAAATAGCGAAATTATAAAACTATTTGAAGATGTTGTTAGCAAAATTGACGAAAAAATATACAATAATCACTTAGAAATATTAAATTTACAAGATTCACGTGATGCACTCTTACCGAAATTAATTTCTGGTAACTATACTTATATAACTATTTAACAGAAAGGTTTTTAAAATGGCTAACTTGAATGATTACAAAATTGTTGCTCAAAAAAGTAGAAAATATTTTGAGCTGGTTGCCGCTGAATTAAATTATACAAAAAAGTTAGAACAAAAACAAGAAGAACGATTTGGTTTTTACTTATTTGTATTAGAAAATTTAACTAATTTAAAAGATACGAGTGAATTAATTAATATAATAACTGATACTGACTTTAATGGAGAATTTTTCGATGATAGATCTGATGATTGTGGCGTTGATGCTGTATACATAGACGAAGAAGAAAATGTCATTAAATTATTTAACTTCAAATATCGAGAGAAGTTTAAAACAGGAAAACACCCATTAAATGAAACCATAATTTCATCAAAATTTGTGAATGCCGTACAGTCTCAAAATACGGATAGCCTAAGCGGTAAAATTAAAGTACAGATAAATGAAATTGTTGAGAAATTACTTGGTAGTGAGATGTGGCGTATGCAATTGTTTGTCGTTAGCAATGAAGACATTAGTATAAGCAAGGATGATCACGTTAAAAGATTGGAAGAAATTTATGGACTAGAAGTTAATATTATTGGGCTAAGTGAGGTTATTAATTTTATTTCTTTACGACCAGAGGATGTTGATGCGGAGCTTATTTTGGATAATGATGCCGTAATGTCATTTACAGAGAATACTCTTTCATCTTCTAAATCATATATTATTAGACTACCCCTTAGCGAAATTATTAGAATTACTTGTGACAATAAAGAGATGAGAAGTAAATACAGCATTGAAGACATAACGGAACTTACAAGTGTTTACTTAAATTACTCTGTTTTATTTGATAATGTTCGAGGCTTTGTAAAAAATTCTAAATTTAATGACAATATCTTGAAGACACTAAAAGGTGATCCTACGAGATTTTTTATTTATAATAACGGGATAACTGCTATTGTACAAGATATTATTGTGACACCTACTAATGGAAATAAGAAAGTTAAAATTAATTTGAAATCATTACAAATTCTTAATGGTGGTCAAACACTCAGAAGTATTCATGAATTTAATAAAATGGATTCGCATAATATAGAAAAATATTTATCCGAAGCACAAGTGCTCGTAAGGATTTTTAAAGTATCATCTGATTTGGATTTAACGAATAATATTGCGGAATTCACCAATAGTCAAAACTCTATTTCAAATATTGACTTAAAGTCACTACGCTCAGAACAATTACAATTGGAACAATATCTTGAAGATCATGATATTATTTATGTTAGAAAGTCTGGAGATACAGGAAACAACGATAAGAAAAGCTACAAATATAGAATTAGTATGGAAAAATTTGGGCAAATACTTTTATCCGTAAAAGGATTTCCAGAAAAATCAACAAATCAGAAGAAAAGTATTTTTGACAAAAACTATGACAATATTTTTGGTAAAGATTTAATTATAGAAAAATCCCCAGAGTATATTGAAAAATATCATAATGTAAAAAAAGAATATGAAAGCTCTAGATTTAAATCAAGCGATCAAAAGTTATTTTATATCTTGTATATAAGTGAACGTATTCCAATGCGTCTCCTAGAAATAATTGAGAAATTTGAAAACATTATTATTAATTATAAACCAGAAAATGACACTTCAGAAGCTAGAAAATTGATTCAGACTAAGTTTAAGGAGTTTTTAGATGGAGAGTTTAATATTAGTAATTAGTTATATCAAATAGCTTGTAGAAGATTATTTTTAGAGGATTATGGATGAAAGATAAATTAAATTTATTGTCAATAATAATATCAAGTGTTGTAGCTTCAATTACTATAGTGGTTGCTATTTTTGCTTGGATATATGTTTTACAAGTTCTGGCAAAATCTGGGTTATATGGTGTTGGAGATGTTGATACAATAAGTTTCTTCGCTAGCAGTAATTTTGCCAGCATTGGTTATGAGTCAATGATGGCGATAGTTGGGTTAATAATGAGCAAACATATAATTATTACTATGCTAGTCATAATAGGTTGCGTATTTTTGATCCAATCGGCGGCGGTACTCGGAGCTTATTTTGATGAAAAAATTAAAGACAAAATTCATAAAAATAATAACAAATCATCTAGATTAAGTAAATTGTTGGTGTGGATATGGACAAAATATAAGGTGTCAATCATTTTTGGAATACCTTTTTTAATGCTGTTTTACATGATTATTGTTGTTTTTTTAAGTAATGTTTACCTAATACCTGTAATACAAGAATCAATAGTTAATAAAAATAAAAACTCTCGTTATTGCAATGTGATTACAAATCAAGCTGCAGAGTCACAGGTGTTAAGAGTTAATCTTGACAACAACTATAAATTATCTTGGACATATTATGGTCTGGTAAAAACAACAGTAAATGACACAGATCCTTATTATCCCAATAAGTTAAATGACAAAAAAAGAGAGGAATTAATTAATAGCTATTGTAAATAAACAAAGAACATTTAAAGTAACAATATTTAATTGAGTATTAGCCATGCAAAAAGAACGATTGATGATAAAAAATTTTTTTACATTGAAAGATGTCGATATAGAGCTTGGCAAATATAACGTATTTATCGGCGAACAAGCCAGCGGTAAAAGCCTGATTTTAAAAACGCTATTCTTTTTTAGAAGTATATTATTGGCTCCAATTCGGATGTATCAGACTGATTCAGAAGAATTGCAAAAGTTGTTTATTAATATGTTTTGTGATTCATTGAGTATAAATGACTTTAATCTAAACGCTACAATTAAGTATCAAATAGATAATTATGAAATTATGATTTCTATAAGTGACGGTAAACTTATTATAGATACCAATCAAAACTTGGTTAATTTATACGCTCAGAGTCGCCAATTATTACTTAATAAATATAAAGAAATACAACAAAATGAAGCTTATATTGATGTGATTCGTTTTTCGATTATGGAAATGGAAGTTCAAAGGGTCATAGAAAGTAGTTCCATTGGTAAAATATCTTTTGTTAGATTTTTACCTGCTGGAAGAATGGCTTTTTTCACCATTTTAAATAATTTGTTTAACGTTATCAGTAATGAAAAGTTCAATCTCAATCAATTAATTGTAAATTTTGGACAGGATTATCAAAAAGCGTTTGCTGTATATAATCAAATACGTGATGATACTAAGCATCGGTTGGCAACATTTAACCATTTAACCGAGAAAATCTTAAAAGGTAAGTATGTTTATGATCAGTTAGGTGGCTATATTCAGCAAGATGGGTTTCAAACTAAGCTTGCGGATGGTTCATCTGGTCAGCAAGAGTTCTTACCTGTTTATATGATATTACGTCATTATCTACTGTCTGGGCATGATAAAGGTAATCTCTATATCGAAGAACCAGAAGCGCATCTTTATCCATCGGCGCAAAAAGCAATTACCGAATTATTGGTTTATGTAACCAACGCAACTAATAGTGATGGATTGTATATTACCACGCATAGCCCGTATATTTTAACTGTGCTTAATAATTTGATTTTAGCAAACGATGTTAAGGATAAACAAACCTTGTTTGATAATGACTTGCTAGTATCATTTGAAGAAGTGCGCGCTTATTTTATTGCCGATGGTGGTGCGCGTGATTTGCGTGATGTTGAAAATTGTTTGATTTTAGCCGATAATTTGGATAAAGTATCCGAGCAAACCGCGTTAGATTTTGATAAATTGTTGGATTTAAAATATGAGTAATTGTATTCAATCCGTAAGCGACAGCAATATTAAGTGCGAAGAAAAGCAAAGTAAATTTATTTTGTTAAATCCAGAATGTAAACCAGTTGATTATATTACGGTTGATGGTTGTATTTATCCGCGTGGACATCATGAGCTATGCTGTGATTTTGCCTTAAATTTTGAGGATAAAACAGTTTTTGTTGAGTTAAAAGGCAGTGATATTACTCATGCGATTAAACAAGTATTAGCAACTAAGCAAGCTGCAAAATTTCCCATAAATCCAAATAAAACGGCGGTAATTGTGACCAGTAAAATGCCCAAATATGATCAATCGTTACGGGTGCAAAAATAGCTTTGAAAAAGCAAAAAATAATTTTGTTACAAGGTAATAGCCCGTTATTTAAAAACATGAGCGAGTTATAGCGGATAGCATTTTAGAAAGAAATCGTATGAACCACATTATTAACCAACAGATAGTAAACCAGATTCAGCTGCGTTATGACAATATCCCGCTAGCTGTGTTTTTGGTTGGGACAAATGGTAGTGGTAAAAGTTCGTTGCGTAACTATCTAAATTTGAGTGATATTCAAAGCAACATTGATCCCGATGTTTTAAATCGGGTTTATCGGGCGAAATATCCTGATAATTATCAAATTGAAGCTGGCAAGCAAGCGCTGAAAATGTATGATGATGCGCTTAGCAAGGGTTTAAATATTTGTTTGGAAAGTACTTTAGCTGGTCGTGGGACGATGCAAAGAATTATTGCCGCTAAGCATGCGGGATATTTTACCTTGGCTTATTATATCGGCTTAAATAGCGTTGAGTTAAATTTGGAACGGATTGCACAGCGTGTTGCCAGTGGTGGACATGATATTCCTGAAAATATCGTGCGGCGGCGGTTTCATGAATCGTCGGATAACTTGGTCTTAATTAAAGATTATTTAGACGAGATTTATCTGTTGGATAATAGCGAAGCTAATTTTTCACTACAATCATCGCTAATTGCAGGTAATAAAACCAATTATTTAAAATCAAGTCAAGAGTGGGCGCAGCAATTAATTCAACGCTTAGCGATTTAAATTAGGTACATAATGGAATATTCAAAAAAACAAATTAATCAGCCTGGTGAAATAATTCAAGATTATCCGCAATTGCTAAATATAGTCAAAGATCAGATCCGCCAAGCGCAATATCAAAGTCTGCGGATTGTAAATAAACAAATGATTGCAATGTATTGGCAAATCGGTGAGCTGTTATCCTCACAGGTGATAAATAGCTGGGGTAAATCTATTGTTGAAACACTATCTCATGATTTACGCCTCGAGTATCCCGAAGTCAAAGGATTTTCAGCACGTAATTTATGGTCAATGAAAAACTTTTATGAAGAGTATTCAGCATCCAAAAAACTGCAACAGCTTGTTGCAGAAATTCCTTGGGGACAAAATTTGCTCATTATGGCAAAAATTAAAGATCCTTTAGCGCGTGAATATTATTTGACTAAATGCCGTGATAATGGCTGGAGCCGTGGAGTTTTAGAAGAAGAAATCAAGTTTAATTCCTATGAAAAATCGTTACAGTTTCAACATAACTTTGATTCGACACTACCAGTAACTAAATTGGCTGATTATCGCTTACAATTCAAAGATGAATATAATTTATCATTTTTAAATTTGGAAATAGAACATAGCGAAAGAGAACTAGAAAATGCTATTGTTGCTAATATTGTAAAAGTTCTCGGACAATTTGGCAAAGATTTTGCTTTTATGGGACGGCAATTCAAGCTTGAAGTTGGCGAACATGAATATATGGTTAATTTGCTTTTCTATCATCGCAAATTACGTTCATTAATTGCAATTGAATTAAAAGTCACTGATTTTAAGCCTGAGTATAGTCAGCAACTTAACTGGTATTTACATTTGTTGGATAAGCAGGTTAAATATCCTGATGATAACCCGAGTATTGGTATTTTAATTTGTAAGTCAAAAGATAATTTGTTGGTAGAATATGCTTTGGAATTAGCTAACAGTCCGATGGGAATTGCAACTTATCATTATCGTAATTTACCACAAGAGTTTGCGCAATACTTACCCAATGAAGAAGATGTTAAAAAATTACTGGAGTTGGATAATTTACCAATAGACTGCGAATGATTTTACATAAAACAAGTTATGAGAGATAGGGAAATACAAAAAGAACGCTTGATCATAAAAAACTTTATTCTCAACGATTAGCGATTTAAACTAGGTTATATATACATGGAATATTCAAAAAAACAAATTAATAAGGCTGGTGAAATACTAAAAAATAGTATTAGTGATAAATCGATCACCACCGATGAGATTAATAGTGCTATGCAAATTTTGTCACATTGGCGCTCTCGTCATGTACAGCCATTATTACGTGCATATCAATTGGTCAAGCGCTATGCTGACAAAATTGGAAATAATGCAATTTATGGACAGCGTCTTAAGCGTGCTCGTTCAATTATTTATAAACTAAATCGGATGGAAGGTGGATTGTCTCGTTTACAAGATATTGGTGGTTGTCGAGTTATTTTGTCTAATGCTGATCGTCTATTTCGTTTATATGAATTGTTAAAAACCAGTAAGTCAATTTTACCGAATCATAAAAATTATTTGCTAGAGCCGAAAGCAGATGGTTATCGGAGCATTCATCTTATTTATCAATCAAATAGCAAAGATCTGCTATATGACAAATTAAAAATTGAAATTCAATTACGCACTAAGCTACAGCACTCATGGGCTACGGCAGTAGAAATTATTGATACATTCAACCATGAAAAATTGAAAATTGGGCAAGGTTCTACTCCATGGCAAAGGTTTTTTTATCTAGTGGCAGATGAGTTTGCGCTGTTAGAGAAATTACCAGTCCACTTTGAAATTGAAAGTCGTAAAAGTGAGATTTGTAAATTGGCTATAGAGTTAAATGTTATTGAGAAAATGACTAATTATAGTTTACTATCTAAAAATATTGAAGTTAACCATGGCTTGCGCAAACAATATTTAGTTTTATGGTTAAATCCAGTTGAAAAACGTTTGAATGTGTTTAATTTTTTGCATGAACAAACTGCACAAGAGTTATATTTATCATTAGAACAAACCCAAAAAGACAAACTTGATGAGGTGGTTATGGTACACGCAGAATCAATTTCTCAGCTTAAAAAATCGTATCCTAATTATTTTGCTGATTCAAAGTTATTTTTGGATAATTTAAATCATATATTAAAAGGTTAAATCTCTGCTAAAGTAGGAAAAGAGCGGTTAAAAACGTATGATAATAATAAAGGTGGTAGGCTAATAAAATGAATGAAGAACAATTAGAACTGTTATGTTTGGAGTGGTTTCAGGAGTTGGGCTGGGATGTTTTGTATGGTCCAGATATTGCTCATGATTCTAGCAATCCATTGCGCCGAGATTATAATCAGGTCTTTTTAGATGCAATCTTTGCGGAGCGTTTTGCACAGATAAATCCACATTTACCGAGTAGTTGTTTGGAGCAGGTTTTAGCCAAAATTGCCAAGCCCGAGAGTTTAGACACGTTGATAAATAATCATGCCTTTCATCGCTTTTTATTGGATGGCGTAGCGGTTGAGTATAAAGATGGTGAGCGGGTAATTCATGATCACGCATTTTTGATTGATTTTGATTGTGTGGCGAATAATACCTTTAGCGTGATTAATCAATTTACGATTCGTGGTACTCGACAAACGCGACGACCTGATATAGTATGCTTTATCAACGGGATACCAATTGCGGTAATTGAGCTCAAAAATCCAAGTGATGAAAAAACCAATATTGAGGATGCGTTTAATCAGCTTCAAACCTATAAAGACGATATTGTGGATTTATTTGCTTACAATGCAGCTTTGATAATTAGTGATGGTTATTTTGCTCGGGTTGGTTCGCTAACGGCGGATAAGGAGCGTTTTTTACCATGGTGTGCGATTAAAAATGAAAATGACAAACCAGTTGTGGAGTGGCAGTTAGAAACCTTAGTTCGTGGCTTTTTTGAACGTGAATTACTCTTAGACTATCTGCGCTTTTTTGTTTTATTTGAAACTGATGGCGAAAAGACGATTAAAAAAATTGCTGGTTATCATCAATTTCATGCCGTGCGTGAGGCGGTAAAGGCGACCATAATTGCAGCAACCAAGTTTGGCAATAAAAAAGCGGGTGTAGTTTGGCACACTCAGGGCAGTGGCAAAAGTATTTCAATGTGTTGTTATGCAGGTAAATTATTGCAGCAGCCTGCCATGAATAATCCTACCTTATTGATTGTTACTGATCGTAATGATTTGGATGGGCAATTGTATGCCACGTTTTGCCAAGCGCAGGAATTATTGAAACAAACACCAGTTCAAGCCGGTGATCGTGAGGATTTGCGCCGCTTATTGTCAGAGCGTGAGTCAGGCGGGATTATTTTTACTACCGTGCAGAAATTTGCCTTGTTTGACAATGAGAGCGAGCATCCATTACTTAATGGACGGCACAATATTGTGGTAATTTCCGATGAGGCGCATCGTAGCCAATACGGTTTAAAAGCGGTCTTAACCAAAAGTGGTGAATACAAATATGGCTATGCTAAACATCTGCGTGATGCGTTAAAAAACGCTTCGTTTATTGGTTTTACGGGTACACCGATTTCACAAGAAGATAAAGACACGCGCGCGGTATTTGGTGATTATGTTTCGATTTACGATATTCAGGATGCGGTTAAGGATGGCGCAACTGTGCCAATTTATTATGAATCACGACTGGCTAAACTGGATTTAAATTATGCTGAGATTAATGAGCTTTCCGAACAGGTTGACGAGGTAATTGAGGATGAAGAGAATCTTAGTAGCCGCGAGAAAACTAAGGGCGAATGGAGTCGCTTAGAAAAATTGGTCGGTAGCTTACCACGCTTGCAACAAGTGGCTGTTGATTTGGTCAATCATTTTGAAACCCGAACCCAAGTCGTTGAAGGTAAGGCGATTATTGTTGCGATGAGTCGGGATATTTGTGCGCAGCTGTATAATGAGATTGTCAAATTACGCCCCGAATGGCATGATAGTGATCCAGAAAAAGGCGTAATTAAGGTGATTATGACGGGATCTGCAGCAGATAAGCAATTATTGCAACCACATATTTATAATAACCAGACCAAGAAGCGTTTGGAAAAACGTTTTAAAAATGCCAATGATGCATTTAAATTGGTGATCGTTCGGGATATGTGGTTAACTGGTTTTGATGCGCCGTGTTGTCATACTATGTATGTTGATAAGCCGATGAAAGGACATAATCTAATGCAGGCAATTGCGCGGGTTAATCGGGTGTTTAAAAATAAACCTGGTGGCTTGGTGGTTGATTATATTGGTATTGCCAATGAGCTTAAACGAGCACTAAAAGATTACACCGATGCCAAAGGTAAGGGTGAGCCAACCTTGCGGGCTGAAGAAGCTTTTGCGATCTTAATGGAGAAAATTGATGGTGTGCGTGGTATGTTTGCCAAGACTCCGCAGCATAGTGGTTTAGATATCAGTACCCTAGAAACTAAAGCCCTTCAATTATTAGTTCCAGCTGCGAATCATATTCTCAGCATTAAAGATGGTAAAAAACGTTTTCTGGATTTGATATTGGCGATTAGTAAAGCCTATTCCTTATGTAGTACCTTGGACGAGGCAAAAATCTTACGTAAAGAAATTGCGTTTTATAGTGCCGTTAAAGCCGCCATCAATAAATTTACCGTTGTGGATCACAAGAGCACAGTGGAGGAACAAAATTCGACACTGAAACAGATTTTAGATAATGCGGTGATTGCCGAAGGTGTCGCGGATGTTTTTGCATTATGTGGTCTAGATAAACCCAATATTGGTTTATTATCCGATGAGTTTTTAGATGATGTGCGCAAAATGCCGTATAGAAATTTGGCGATTGAGTTATTAGAGAAATTATTAAAAGATGCCATCAAAGCTAAGTTACGCAATAATGCGGTGCAAGAGAAAAAATTTGCCGATCGCTTGATTGAAACGTTACGTAAATATAATAATCGCGCAATTGAAACCGCCAAAGTAATTGAAGAACTTATTCAAATGGCGAAGGATTTTCAACAAGAAATGGCGCGTGAGGCTGAGCTTGGCTTAAATCCAGATGAAGTGGCTTTTTATGATGCGTTAGCCAATAACGAAAGTGCGGTTCGTGAGTTAGGCGATGATATTTTAAAAACTATCGCAATTGAGCTAACCCAAAAGCTGCGTGCCTCCACTACCGTAGATTGGCAAGTCCGCGAAAGCGTCCGCGCAAAATTAAGAATCTTGGTACGAAGAACGTTAAAGCGCTATAAATATCCACCTGATAAAACGCTTGACGCGGTTGAATTAGTCTTAAAACAAGCTGAATTACTCTCGAGTAGTTGGGAGTAATTTGGCGCATGATAGTATTTTGATTTAATTAAATGCGCCGTTTTCTTTGAGTAATGTATAAAAGCGCTCAGCCATCAAATGATAACCTTGTTGATTAAAATGAACATAATCAGATTTTAATTCAGGCTTTTTTAATAATTTGGCAATGGTTACGTCATCCAAAATTAACTTATTTTCTGCGGCTAATTCTGGATAAAAATTTGCACTGGCTAGGAATAAACTTTTTGCTGGTACAGCAACTAATAAAATTTGAATTTTACGCGCTTGAGCTGCATGAATCATCGCCGCTAAATTGTGTTTAGCTTGCTGTTGGCTCTTGTTTTGTAGGATATCATTTGCGCCTTCCATTAATATCACCAATTGCGGTTGTACTTCATCGAGCGTGTGACCAAAGCGGGCTAAACCTTGCTCGGTAGTTTCGCCTGAAATTCCCGCATTAATGACGGGATGTCCGCTGAGTTGTGCCAAGACACTTGGGTAGCTATTTTCGGGTGTGGTTCCATAACCAGCGGTTAAACTATCGCCAAAGGCTAAAATAACTCCATTTTGTGCGAGTGGGCTAAATTTGGCTGAATTGGAACAGGCGCCAATTAGCGTGCAAACGAATAGAGTTAACACAGCTTTTATGATTCGGTGAGTTGTTTGATTAAACGTAGGCATGTTGGTTTATCCTAAAAATAAAGCCACCAGGAAATGGTGGCGATTAAAGATGTTATTCAGTGATTTATTCGTCGGTTACACAACCCAAACTTGCGGATTGAACATTTTTAATGAATTTGTATAAGGTTCCTTTAGTCACACGATAAGCTGGTGCAACCCATTTTGCACGGCGTGCAGCTAGTTCAGCATCGCTTAAGGCAACGTCAATGGTATTTTTTACTGCATCCAGAGTAATAATATCTCCATCTTCAACTAAAGCAATGTTACCACCAACTTGTGCCTCAGGTGTTACATGACCAATAATAAAGCCATGTGAACCACCAGAGAAGCGACCATCGGTGATTAATGCGACATCTTTGCCCAAACCAGCCCCAACAATTGCTGAAGTTGGTTTTAACATTTCAGGCATACCTGGTCCACCTTTAGGGCCTTCGTAACGAATTACAATTACATCGCCTTTTTGAATTTTGTTTTCTTCCAGTGCATGAACCATAGCGGCTTCATTATTAAAGCAGCGTGCAGGTCCTTTGAAGAATAAACCCTCTTTACCCGTGATTTTAGCCACCGAACCCTCAGTTGCTAAATTACCAAAGAGAATTTGAATGTGACCATCGGCTTTAATTGGATTATCTAAACTATGTAATAAATCTTGATCGGCAGGTAGTCCTGGTAGTGCGGCTAAATTCTCAGCAATAGTTTTACCAGTTACAGTCATACAGTCACCGTGTAACATGTTGTTAGCTAATAAATATTTCATTACCGCTGGCGTGCCGCCTAAGGCATGCAAATCATCCATTACATATTTGCCGCTGGGTTTAAAATCAGCCAACATTGGGGTTTTATCGCTAATTTGTTGAACATCATTTAAAGTAAAATCAATTCCAGCCGTGCGTGCCATGGCAATTAAATGTAACACAGCATTAGTCGAACCACCGAGTACGGTTACTAAGGTAAAAGCATTCTCAAAAGATTTTTTAGTCATAATATCACTTGGTTTGATATCGTGAGCCAATAAATGTTTCAAGGCCGTACCCGCATGATAACACTCGGCTAATTTTGCTGGATGAGTTGCGGAAATTGATGAGCTGTAAGGAAGTGACATACCCAGAGCTTCAATCGCACACGCCATTGTGTTAGCAGTGTACATACCACCACAAGCACCAGCACCAGGGCAGGCATTACGTACGATTCCTTGACGTTCTTCTTCGCTAATATTGCCAGCCAGATATTCGCCATAGGCTTGGAAGGCTGAAACAATATCAAGAATTTTGCCATGATATTCACCAGCTTTAATTGTACCGCCGTAAACCATAATGCTTGGACGATTTAAGCGTGACATTGCCATTAGGCAGCCAGGCATATTTTTATCGCAACCAGGTAAGGTAATTAAACCATCATACCATTGTGCGCCCATAATGGTTTCCATTGAGTCCGCAATTACTTCACGTGATTGCAAAGAATAACGCATTCCATTGGTTCCCATCGAGATTCCATCGCTAACCCCAACCGTGTTAAAGCGCATGCCAATTAGCCCTGCGGCAACCACGCCTTTTTTTACTTCTTCAGCTAAGGTTAATAAGTGCATATTACACGGATTACCTTCATACCAAACGCTACCAATTCCAACTTGGGCTTTTGCCATATCGCTTTCAACTAAGCCAGTTGCATAAAGCATGGCTTGTGATGCGCCTTGAGAGATGTCTTGGGTGATTTTTCCGCTGTATTTATTTAATTTAGTCATGTTTGTTCCTTAAATTTAATTACATAATAGTTACAATATTGCGTGAGCTGATTTAATTAAAATCGCTGGCTGCAGATTATTTTGTGTTGTGGTTAGTTGCTAAATCCGTTATAAGCTTCGGCAAATGCTTCAATCGAGGCCTGAATAATATCGGGTGAAGTTCCACTACCAATTGAATTGCTGCTGTCTTTTTGTAGCTTCATTTCAACATACACGTTGGCATCTGTACCTTGTCCACGAATTTCAACTTTATACTCGGTTAGTTTGAAGCGTAAAGTATCACGACAGGCATTGGTTAGTGATTTAATTACCGCATCAACTGGACCCGTTCCTTGCGCCTTACCAGTGTACTCTTGCCCAGAAATATTGACCGTTACATGAGCATTGGCTTTTTGATCTTTGGCGGTATCAACAAAGAAATCTAAAACGGTGAAGACTTCTTCTTGACTATGTTTCGGCGATTCAAGTACACTTTGAATACTATCTTGGAAATCTGAAACGGTAATTAGTTTACCTTTTTGAATCATTTTTTTCAAAGATAATTGAATTTTATTTATATAATCTTCAGCATAGGTTGCCGAGAGGAGATTCTGTAATTCACGTGCAATATCCGCATTAGTTGGCTCAGTGTTAAATAAAATCTCACTTTTCTCAACGAAAACCATGCTTTTACCATCAAAAAAGCCATTTTGGTAAAGTTGATTAAATTCGGCTATTTGTGGATAAATGGTTGGTGGTTTGATCGCCGCTTTAAGTACGACTTGTGGATCTTTTAAGCCATCACCAGTTAAAATACACAAAACTTTTTTATGTGCGTCAATTTTACCTTGATCGATTAATTTCTGTAAACCAGCAATAGTTGCTGCTGCCGAACTTTCGGCAAAAATACCTTCTTCTTTAGCCATGCGATGTTGTGCCGCTAAAATTTCGTTATCGGTCACCGCAATCGCATAACCATTGGTATTATTAATCGCTTCGAGGGCTTTGAGTCCATCAATTGGATTAGCTACCGCAATTGCCGAGGCTAAGGTGCTGATACTTGGCAAAATTTGGATGTCATTGCGTTTTTCATCAAAACTATTTACAACGGCTTGCGCGCCAGTAGCTTGCACCCCAATGATTCGTGGCAGGCGATCGATTAAACCAAGGCGATAATAATCCATAAAGCCTTTATAATAGCCACCAATATTAGTTCCACAACCAATTGGCACGACTAAATAATCAGGAACTTGAAATAACATTTGATCAATAACTTCAAAAGCTGCAGTTTTGGCACCTTCTAAGCGGAAAGCATAGTCACCAGCCAAATAAAAGCCCATTTCTACCGCAATTTTGTAAGCTAGATCTGCAGCATCATTATAAGTTCCTTTAACTTGAACAATGTGTCCACCAAAAGCTAAAACTTGTGACAGTTTACCTGGTGGCACACCCTCTGGGACTAAAATGAAACATGGAATTCCTGCTGCCGCCGCGTAACAAGCACAAGAGGCCGCCATATTACCAGTTGATGCCAAAATAATTGCCTTAGCGCCTTTTTCGCGTGCCACCGATACCTCTACCGCTGTACCACGATCTTTAAAGGATCCAGTTGGGTTTTTACCCTCAACCTTAAGAAATAATTCAACACCCATATTGCGTCCAAGCTTACGACTTTTAATTAGTGGAGTCGCGCTTTCACGTAAGGTGATAAATTCAGCCTGTTGCGTAATTGGTAATAAAGGCAAATATTTTAATAAGTTAGGTGGAGATTGGCGAAAATAATCTAGATTCATTTTACTTTTAATGCTGTCTAAATCCATAACAACTTCCCATGGGGTAGTTTCACCCGTGAAAACTAAGTTGCTTGGATTAACGGTTTCTTTAGTTACAAAGTCACGAAGATAATACATATTTGGTCCCGATATTTAGTAGATGAAATTAATTTAACCCAATATTATAGCATAAGCTGCTGTTATGTGGTTTCGCCAAACTGTCGCAATTTAAATACATATTATTTGGAATAATATTGTTGCAAATTAATTTAGATATGTTATAATTCTCGGGTGCATTAGACATAATACTGATCCTTGGCTTTAAGGTAAGTAGATTATTAAAAGACGGCTAATCTTTTAATACTCCGATGGAAATGTTACATAGTTTCACTAGAGATGTTACGGTTAAGGCAGCATCTCATCGCGAAACAGTGCTCAATTTCTTGAGTACTTCTGATATTCTACATCAATTAATTCTATTTGTCAACTCGTGCGATAATTACCTCGATATTTAACTATAATTTCGGAGGTAACTATGCTCAATCAGATAATTAATCAAATTAAACCGTCCTTTCTTGCTAATTGCATAAATAATGACTCAGACCAAGATGCTAACGAAATTATCTATTGGCTTAGATTAAAAATTAGTGAACCCAACACCTATACAACTTATCGTGTTGTAGTGTTTAGATTTTATTTGTGGATGAAGTATAGAGGAATTACACTCAAAATTACCTCAAGCAAAGACATTATTGATTATCTTGCATTTATGCATAATCCAGCTTTAGATTGGTGCGGATCTTGTCATCATTTTGCTCATTCCGAGTGGCGACCATTTCGCAAAAAACTATCTCGACAATCTATAAAATTCAATATGCAACTTCTGAGACAGTTATTCAATGATTTAACCGAATCTGAATATATCGCAAAGTCACCTATTCCATCAAATCTTAAACCTTCATCATTTATTACAAATCTACCTATTCAAAAATGCCTAACCTTGGCAGAGTTTAAAGATATTTACAGTTATATCAATAAATTACCAGAGCGTTATGCTTCTGAAATTAACTTTAAAATTAGAATGGAGTGGTTGCTTTTCTTGCTTATTTACACCGCTGGACGCAGAACAGAAATTGCTAATGCTAAAATGAGTGATCTATTCTTTAAGCATGGCAGGCTTTGGCTTAAAGTTATCGGCAAGGGTAATAAATACGGTGAGCTTGCAATTGTTCCAAATTTAGAAGAAGCACTAAATAAATATAGAGCTTTTTACGGATTACCTGCAATTCGTAATCGGGTAGATTTAGAAATGGATATTCCATTAGTTATTAAGATTAAATGTGATGATGGTTTTTTAGGCGTACATAGCGCAACTATCTGGTATAACATTAAAAGTGTGTGTGGTGGATTGGCTGCGATAACTACGGATAAAGCATTTTCTGAGAAGTT
>Ga0247840_10003411_pt1 | contig 26868 bp, 26 predicted proteins | sample LaCruzMarch2015__FD_192404 | JGI IMG/M metagenome (GOLD analysis project Ga0247840, IMG submission 192404) | Freshwater microbial communities from meromictic Lake La Cruz, Castile-La Mancha, Spain - LaCruzMarch2015_17m | ecosystem: Environmental > Aquatic > Freshwater > Lake | place: Spain...
GGAATTTGCCGAAGGGGACGTTGAAATCCAGATAGGCCCGTTCCCACTCGATGTTTTCCTGCGCCTTTACAGTAGCAGCGCCGGTACCGGCAGGCGTCTGGGTACGGCTCTGGGTTTCGCCCGTCCCGCCGGCCCAGGACTGATCGCCCCACCTTTTTTCCATGGCGTCAAACCGGGTGACGAGTTTCAGACCCTCTACAACCTGGAACTCCGGACTGATGCGGAGCCGCTGGCTATAAAAGGCATTGGGGCCACGACGGGAGTTGTTGGCCCAGGAAGCAGCGCCGGCTGTCTCACCCTTATCCAATACCGAGGGATTATCCACGTACCACCCCTGGGCATAGTAGCTGCCGCTGAACTTGACGTCCACCGCCGCCGCGGGCACGGCAAAGGCGATAAACATTACCATTAACAGTAAAAACCGCAAAAATTTCTTCATCTTATTCCTCCTTCTCGTTTTCCTCCTTGATATTTTACCTGATCAGGTATTGGGGCGCACAATAAAGGATTAAGATTGCATTTTGATTTCATATTTATTAAAATTGCGTTAAAATGATCCTTAGGATAAAAGAAGAGAGGAAAGTTAATCAAAAGAATAATTTATGCCTTATGAAACCGCTTTCTGCTTTCCTAAAGGTTTCATCGGCGACGGCAAACACCGGCGTAACAATAAGCTTATTGAATAAATTTTAGTTCTTATAGATTTTGCGCAACCTTAACACCGCTGTCATCAAACTGTAACAATTGTTCTGTAGAATGCACCGCAAAATAAGTAAATTCAGGAGGACAAAATGTTAAAAGGTATGAAGGTTATCGTTATCGGGCTGTTGTGCCTGCTTGTAGCCGCCCCGGCGGCCCTGGCAGGAGGCAATGTGGTGATCAAAGGCTCCACGACGGTGCTGCCAATCGCTCAGGCGGCCTCGGAGGCCTACATGAAACTCCACAAGGACGTCAATATTTCCTTATCCGGCGGTGGTTCCGGCGACGGTGTCAAGGCCCTCATCGACAAATCCACGGACATCGCCAATTCGTCGCGGGAGATGAAGAAGCAGGAAACGGACCTGGCAAAGACCAAGGGCGTCAACCCCATGGCACATATCGTCGCTATCGACGCCATCGTGCCAATCGTCAATCCAAAAAACAAAGTCAGAGATCTGAGCACCGACCAGCTCAGCCAGATCTATCAGGGCAAGATCACCAACTGGAAGGAAGTGGGAGGAGAGAATCTGGCCATCGTGGTGATTTCCCGGGACAGCAGCTCCGGAACCTATGAATCATGGGGGCACCTAGTTTTAAACGGCGCGAAGGTTACACCCAGAGCCCAGCTTCAGGCCTCAAACGGCGCTATCGTTCAAGCCGTCTCCAAGAATAGATACGCCATCGGCTACATCGGCATCGGCTACCTCAACAAATCCGTTAAGGCCGTAACCGTAAACGGCGTCCTAGCCTCCGCCAAAACGGCCCTCGCCAAAGAATACCCCGTTGCCAGACCCCTGTATATGTACACTGATGGCGACCCCAAGGGAGACACGGAAGGATTCATTAAATTCCTCCTCAGCAAGAAGGGGCAGGAAATCGTGAAAAAGGAAGGCTTCGTTCCGGTAAAGTAGTTTTAATTGGGGACAGAGCCCCTATTAATTCTTGACCCATCCCCACCCCAGCCCTCCCCTTGAAGGGGAGGGAGATTGTCTTAACACAAGCGACCTTCCGGGGAAGGGTAAGACTGATTCCTCCCCCTTCAAGGGGGAGGTTAGGAGGGGGCTGAGGTGATGTGCCTGATCAGGACAAAGGAAATTCTAGTGCTTTCTCAATATGTTCAAGAAATCTTATGACCCGACACCAAAAAGAAATTATTATTAAGAATGTCTTTTTTATTCTTTCCCTGGTCTCTATTTTAATCCTGGGGTTGATTGTCGTTTTTCTTTTCCGGGAAGGGATTCCTCTCTTCAAGGAAGTCACCCTCCGGGATTTTATCTTCGGCATGGAGTGGTATCCGACTTACAGCCCTCCATCTTACGGGATCTGGCCCCTGATCCTCGGCTCTCTAATCGTTACTTTTTTTTCTTCCCTAATTGCTGTTCCCCTGGGAGTACTGGCGGCGGTTTATATCTCGGAAATTGCGCCCCCGGCAATCAAGGAAGTCCTGAAAGCGATCATAGAACTCTTGGCCGGGCTGCCTTCGGTAGTCCTCGGCTTTTTCGGCATGGTCATTGTCGCCCCCTGGCTCCAGGCGACCTTCGATCTGCCCACGGGCTTGAATATCGTCAACGCCTCGGTGATCCTGGCTATCATGGCCGTCCCCACCATCTCCAGTATCTCCGAAGACGCCCTCTACGCTGTTCCCAATGAATTCAAGGAAGCCTCTTACGCCCTGGGAGCGACGAAGTTTGAAACCATTGCCCGCATCATTATCCCGGCCGCCCTGTCGGGCATTTCCACGGCCGTCATCCTGGGTATGGCCCGGGCCATCGGCGAGACGATGGTCGTCCTGATGGTGGCCGGAGGGGCCGCGGCCATTCCGGAAAGCATCTTCGACTCCGTCCGGCCCATGCCGGCTAGTATCGCGGCGGAAATGGGAGAGGCCCCCTTCCGCAGCGGCCACTATCACGCCCTCTTTGCCACGGGCATCGTCCTGTTTCTCATGACCCTGGCCTTCAATCTTGTCGCCGATTATATCTCCCAGAAATTCAAGGAAGTGGGGTCGGCAACGCTATGACCAGGCAATCCATGAGCGGGGCAATGAAACGACGCTATCTCAAGCAACACCTCTTTTTCGGCGCCGTCCGCCTGTCGGCCATAATTCTCACCCTGGCCCTGGGTGGTATTCTGTTCTACATCCTTGTAAACGGCATCCAGGTTATCAGTTGGGAATTTTTGACTGCGCCGCCTACGGACTCCATGACCAAAGGCGGCATCATGCCCGCCATCCTCGGGACTTTGTACCTGACCATCGGCGCGATCGTCGTCGCCCTGCCCCTGGGCGTCGTGGCCGCTATCTATTTAACGGAATACGCCAAGCAGGGACGAATCGTCCGGGCCATCCGGGTGGGCGTCAATTGCCTGGCCGGTGTTCCTTCGGTGGTTTTCGGTCTTTTTGGCCTGGGTTTCTTTGTCGTCTTTCTGAAGTTCGGCTCCTCCATCCTCGCTGGCGCCCTTACCCTCGGGATACTCATCCTGCCCACAATCATCGGCGCCTCGGAGGAAGCCCTTAAAGGGGTACCCCAAACATTCCGGGAGGCATCCCTGGCCCTGGGGGTTTCCAAATGGCTGACGATCTGGAAGATTGTCCTGCCCAGCGCCCTCCCGGGAATACTGACCGGTTCCATCCTTGGCATCGGTCGGGCTGCGGGGGAAACGGCCCCCATCATGTTCACGGCGGCGGCATTTTTCACGGCCAAGCTACCCGGTTCCATCTTTGACGAGGTCATGGCCCTCCCCTACCACGTTTATGTCCTGGCCACCGCCGGAACCCATATCGAAGAGACCCGCCCCATTCAGTTCGGCACGGTCCTGGTTCTTGTCGCCCTGGTCCTGGGAATAGATTTGATTGCCATTATCATCCGCAGTTATATGCGCAGGAAGAAAAGGTGGTAAATATGGAAAACAACCATTTTGATGCCGATATCATCAAGACAAAGAATATTAATTTTTATTACGGAACCTTCAAGGCCCTGATGGACATCACCATGAATTTTGAAAAAAACAGGGTGACCGCCCTGATCGGTCCTTCGGGTTGCGGCAAGTCCACCCTCCTGCGCCTTCTCAACCGGATGAACGACCTGATCGACGGGGCGCGGGTGGAAGGAGAAGTCCTCTTTGAAGGGATGAACATCTATGACCCCGAGGTAGATCCCGTGGAAGTCCGCCGCCGGATCGGCATGGTCTTTCAGAAACCCAACCCCTTTCCCAAGTCCATCTTCAATAATATCACCTATGGCCCCCGGCTCACCGGCACGGCAAATAAATCGGATCTGGAGTCCCTGACGGAGATGAGCCTCAAACAGGCCGTCCTGTGGGACGAGGTCAAGGATATCCTGGGCAGATCGGCGATGACCCTCTCCGGGGGGCAGCAGCAGCGCCTCTGTATCGCCCGGGCCCTGGCCATGAAACCAGACGTCCTCCTCATGGACGAACCCACTTCGGCCCTCGACCCGATTTCCACGGCGAAGATTGAAGAATTGATTGACGAATTGAAAAAAACCTATACTATCATCATCGTCACCCACAACATGCAGCAAGCGGCCCGGATTTCCGACAAAACCGGTTTCTTTTACATAGGGAAACTGATCGAATACAATGCCACGGAAAAGATCTTTACCAACCCCGACGTCAAGCAGACGGAAGATTACATCACCGGGCGCTTCGGGTAGGAAGAAGGAGAAGAGATGAACGAGAAGCGACACACGAGCAAGCAATATGAGGCGGAGCTTCTGGAGGTGAAGGAAAATCTCCTCTATCTAGGCGCACTGGTTCAAGAAGCCATCGAAGACAGCATACAAGCGCTTTTGGAGCGGGATACGGAGCTGGCCCGGAAGGTAATTGCCAATGACGTTAATATTGATAAACTTGACGACGAGATTGAGGAAAAATGCGTCCGTCTGCTAGCCCTCCGGCAACCGGCAGCAAGGGATCTCAGATTTATCACGACCGCCATCAAGATCAACGGCCATCTGGAGCGGATCGGCGACATGGCCGTGAAGATCTGTGAAAAGATCGCCATCCTCAATGAAGAACCCCAGTTGAAACCTTATATCGATCTGCCCCGGATGGCGGAAATTGCCCGGAGTATGATCCGGCAGAGTCTCGACGCCCTGGTAAACGAAGACGTGGAGCTGGCCAACAAGGTCCGCCGGGAGGACGAAATCGTAGACAGCCTCAATGAACAGATCTTCCGGGAGCTCCTGACCTTCATGATGGAGGATCACCGGACCATCCATAGATCCCTGCTGATCATGCAGATCTCCAAAACGCTGGAACGTATTTCCGATCATGCTAAAAGTATCGCCGACATGGTAGTGTTCATGATCACGGGAATGAATGTACGCCATCAATGGCCATTCGAAGGCCAGGAGACGTAAAGCAAAGAGGAAACATCCGTCACTTACCGGAAACACAAGACATGAAAAGTCGTTTATTTTTTAAGATTTTTGCCACCTATCTCGTCATGATGGTCCTCGTCATTGCCGTCATGGAGTTTTTTCTGACCCCGAAGATCCGGGACACCATCACGAAGGGCGTTACGGAAAGAATGACCGGGCACGGACGAATCATGGCTCTCATGACCATGGACGAGCTGCTGGGGAAAATCAGGGAGTTGGCTGCCGGCGCCGAGGCGCGGATTACGATCATCAACGCCGCCGGAAAAGTCCTGGCCGACTCCTCGTGGCAGGATCAAAAAATGGACAACCATCTCAACCGCTCCGAGGTCCAGGAAGCGCGCCTCAAAGGGCAAGGCACGGCCATCCGCTACAGCCGCACCCTTCAGCAGAACATGCTCTATGTGGCTGTCGCCGTCCGGGAGCAGGATCAAATCCGGGGCTACGTGCGCCTCGCCCGTTCCCTCGAAGAGGTATCCTTGTCCATTGAACATCTCTATCATTCCCTCTACCTGACCCTCTTTATCATCACCATCCCATCCCTGCTCCTGGCCTTTCTGTTTGCCAGAAACATCGCCTCTCCCGTCCGGAGATTGATGGAGCTCACCCAGAAAATGCGGGCCGGGGAAAGCCCCCCCCCCATGATGGCGGAATCAGAAGATGAACTGGGCAGACTGACCCAGGACATCAACTATATTATCGAGGAGCAGCAGGAGAAAATTCGCGTTGCTACGGAAGAGAAAAGCAAACTCGAGGCAGCTTTCGACGGCATGGTGGAAGGTGTCCTTACCCTGGACGTGGACAACCGCATCGACCAGTTCAACCGGGGCCTGAGAAAAATGGTCGGTAAACAACGCGCCGATATCCTGGGGAAAACACCCTTGGAGGCCTTCCGGAGCGCCGATTTGCAGGCGGCCTATCTCCATTTCCGGGAAACCGGGAAAACGGTACGGCAGGAGGTTGCCTTGGGCGATGAAAAGTCCCTGATCCTCGATGTAAATATCTCCGCCATCAAGGGTTATCCGGAGAACGAAGGGAAGATCATGATGGTCTTTCATGACGTCACTCGCCTGAAACAGCTCGAGCGGATGCGCATGGATTTCGTGGCCAACGTCACCCATGAGATTCGCACTCCCCTTTCGGCCATCATTGGCTACATTGAAACCTTGCAGCACGGCGCCGTTCAAGATCGTGAACAGACGGACAGATTCCTCCAGACTGCCCATAACAATGCTCTGCGCCTCAATCGTCTTGTTGACGATCTTCTCACCTTATCCAATATCGAAATGGGTGAAATAAAAATGCAGTTTCGGGAGGTAGCCGTCGCGGAAGTTATGGAGGAGGTATTGAAAACGGTGGCGCCTCAGGCAGCGGCCAAAAAGATTACCTTGGCAGCGGATTTCCCCGAAGGCGTCCCACCTGTCCTTGCCGACCGGGATCGGGTTTTTCAGATATTCTTGAACATCCTCGATAACGCTGTCAAATTTACTCCCGAAGGGGGCGCGATCAAGATAACTGCCGCCCAAAAAGACGCCGAAACTGCCTCCGTCCGGATCAACGACACGGGCATCGGCATACCGAAGAATGATCTTCCCCGATTGGGCGAACGTTTTTACCGTGTGGAAAAGACCCGTTCCCGTGACTCAGGGGGGACAGGATTGGGTCTCTCCATTGTCAAACATCTCATGGCGGCCCACGGCGGACGCGCGGAGATCGACAGTGCACCCGGCCAGGGAACCACGGTCTCCCTGTTTTTTCCTGTGTTCATCCCTGAAAAAGAGACACCCACCGCCGATGATCGCTCACGGTAAACCTGATGCGACAACATCCACCAAAAATGGACAAAAAAACCGCCCTGTTTCTATGCACCCATAATTCCAGCCGTTCCCAGATGGCCCAAGGTCTGCTCCGCGCCATACACGGAGAGCAATGGGAGGCATACAGCGCCGGCACGGACCCCCGGGGAGTCCATCCGTACGCCGTTACGGCCATGGCTGAAATCGGCATCGATATTGCGGCAAATCAATCCAAACATGTAGATTCCCTGCTGGGGAGAAACTTCGATCTTGTGGTCACGGTTTGCGATGGCGCTAGCGAGGCATGCCCGATATTCCCCGGCGGAACGAAAAGGATGCACCGGGGATTCCCGGATCCTTCCGCTGCATCAGGGACGCCGGAGGAACGTCAGGCCGTCTTTCGCCGTATCCGCGACGAAATCAAGCAATGGATAATATCGGACACCATCTTTTCTGCCCACTCATTAACATCTTGACATAATTAGTTTTTATGAAGAATCAGGAAAATACTTAATAATCACCGCAGGGTCCGTTTTCGCTTAATAATATCAATTAGTTAACATTGATCAGACTCTGATCTTTCCCTTTGCACAGATCCTTTTTTCCCAATATTCTGTAACCTGGGGACATCAGAACACAGAATGTATCCGTTCACATCAGCCCAAACATCATGATGTGACTTATTTTTATAATGGGCCTATTTCTTGAATTTCCAGAACAGCAGCACCCCCGCCATGGAGATGAAGGATAGGGAAAGGATGATCCAAAAGGCGAAGTCGTTTTTTTGGAGGGGAATGGCCACGTTCATGGAAAAAGTGCTCACGACCAAAGTCGGCACCATGATCGCAATGGTAAGGATATTCAAGCGTTTCATGAGAATGCTCAGATTGTTGTTCACGATGGACACCCGAGCGTCCATCATGCTGGACAGGATGTTGGAATGCATCTTGGCCTGCTTGAAACACTGGTGGTTCTCGATGATAATGTCCTCAAGGAGTTCCCGGTCATCCTGATGGAATTCCAGACGATGGGCGTACTGCTTCATCCTCTCCAGCACACCGCCATTCGACGCCATGGCATTCAGGTAATAGACCAGACTCTTTTCCAGGGCAAAGAGACGCAACAGATATTTGTTTTCCATGGACGTACTGATTTTGTCGGCGAGTTCTTCCGACACCCGGTCTATCACCTGGAGATGGGCCCGGAAATGGCTGATGGAGGCATTGAGGATCTTCAGCATTATCTCGGGCATTCTCTCCAACCGGGCAAAGGCTTTGCCCGTAAAGGGGATCATATCTTCGGAGGCAACAATGATTAGTCTTTTTTCGAACAGGAAGAGACCGAGGGAGGTCACATGAAACTCAAATTCGTCCTGAGGATCGTAATTTTTCGGAATCTTGAAAATCAGGGCCGTATGGGACGGCTCCGTTTCGATCCGGGAAAGCTCGTTGGGGTCCAGGGCGGAAAGCAAGGTATGCTCATCGAGGGCGTACCTTTCGATGAGCATCCTTTTTTCCGTGTCATCCGGATCCAGACAGAGAATAATCTCACCTTCTGCGTCTTCGCAGACCGCGAGCCTGCACTCTTCAAGCGCGTATCTTCTGATCATTCCCACAGATCCTTTCTGGATGTCCCCACCCGTTTCAGCACTCCTGTTGGGGGATTTCGTGGGATATGGAAAAGACGTTTTCTTCTGCCGCAGTCTCTTTTTTCTTCCATTTCAACTCGATAGTGAGCTTCTCCCGCAGGGTTTCCTTGTCAAACTTGACCTCCGCTTCCAGTTCCAGGGATACGGGCTCCTGGGGTTTCAGGATGATGGACTCGTCATCCTTTCGAATGCAGATCGTCCCTTCCTTGAAAGAAGCGATGAGATTCTCCAGATGCCGGACAATCTCCAGAAGACCTGCGGTGGATTTAATCTTTAAGTTCTGACTGGCCATACGCTTTTACCTCCTCTTTTTAATGGTTATGGTTTATGTTAGCGACAATAAAACATCGCACAGACAACGGGGATCAATGTAGGGATAACTCTCCGGGGTCGTAAGCCTTACATCCAGAATGTCAATACCCAGGGCGCGGACACGTTCCATCTCCAGATCGAAGGGATACCTGATTTGACTGTCAATGATAAGGAGATTGAGGAAATCCGCCGGTATCTTGCCGGGTGCATCAGCCGCGAGATAACCGATGATAGTCTCCACGGCTTCCCCCAGGCTCATGCCGAACTGCTCGCCGTCGAACAGGGTGTTGGGGACAAAGACCTTGGGACAGACGTTCCCCGCTATGGCGCCCCCCACGCCTGTCGGCAACAGATTGGCCATCACACTCGTATAAAAACTCCCTACAGGGTAACAGATCACTTCCGCAGAGCCGATCAGGGCCGTCACATCTGGGTCGGCAGCGGGATGCACTTCCACGGGCGCTTCCCGGGACGAGGTTATAAAGATTTTCCGAATGGAAACTCCGGCCTTATGGATCTGCTCCCCATTGGTAATCCGATGCTGTCCGGCAATAACCAGACCGTTGCTCAGTTCCGCCGCCAAGTGGAGATCCTGGGCCAGGACCGGCTTGACCATCCCCCGCGATTCGACGAGACGGGAAAAAAGGAAAAGGACGGCCCCGATGTTGCGGCGGTTGTTCAGATAACCAGCCGTCAGAATCAGATTGCCGATATTGGCCCCCCGGAGATCGAATTCTTCGGGCATGAGCTCTAGAAAGATCTGAAGGTGATTACAGATGATGTCCTTCATGGGAACGGAAACCTTATCGATCAGGGAATCCCAGCCGGCGGCAATATGACCCAGCTTATATTTCAGCGCCTCCGGCCGCCCTTCCTGAGGCAGGCGATACGAGAAGAGGCGGTAGATCTCAGGGTTGCCTTTGACGGTCTGATCGGCAAGGGCCATGAGGCGGTTGCGCAAATCCCCGATGGAGAGCATGGCAAAGGCATTGCGGATCATCGCCGAAGATCCGCCGTCGTCGAAGGGCGTAATGATATGGATTGAATTGTGGGTGTAGTCGATCAGGTTTTTACTGACCCGTTTCAGGGCGGAGCCGCCGCTGAAAAACAGGAGGCGCGGTCCAAGTTCAGGGGTTTTCTCATAGCGGGCCAGTTTTGCGTCGTCGGGAACGATTGCCATATGCCGGACCAGAACCCTTTGTCGTTCGACATGTCCGCCCCTGGTCTCAGGTTCTAACATGGTCACTTCCTCCCCGGTTGAGAAAATCCATACAGAAATCCGCCGCCTCGTCGAAATCAACGCCCCCCGATGCCTCGAACACTTCACAACGCTGCAGGATGTTCACATAGCGTTCGGGGGAAAGATCGGGAGGATCCGCACCGATTTCAGGGAGAAAGAACAGTCCCGGCGATTTAATAAAGGCAGCGAGGAGATCAGACCTTTGGGCGATATCGATGGGGCGGATACTCAGGGGGGCGCCGTTCCGTTTCCAGTTCAGGAGCAGCAAACCGTTCAGGGGGGCGCTCAAATTGAATTTCTTATTTCCAAAAACATCGTCAATGAAGACATCATATTTATGTTCCAGGGCCCAGAGATCGTCTCCGTCCAACAGGCCAAAGGCCTCCCGTTCCTCTTCCGGCATGACGGTTTCCAGCCCCCGGATGGAGAGCAGGGTGCCCGGATTGACGCGCGGGTGCTTGGAAACGCCGCACATCCGCACCACTTCGCCCCGGCAGTGGACAAGAAGGCGGTCGTTGCTGACAAAGCCCGCACCGCGGGTAAGAAGGTGCAGGGCAAGGGTCGTTTTCCCCGCCCCGGAGAAACCGGCAATGGACAACCCCCGATTGCCCAGACATACCCCGGCGGCGTGGGCCAGCAGGCTGCCCCGGCGGAGCATCCACTCGATGAAGCGGTTGTTTATGAAATTGACGATCTGATTGCTGTTGGCCGTGCAGGGGCCGACAGCCAGATTGCATCGGCCGTTGAAGATCAGGACAATTCCCGTCAGACGCTTGCGAACAATACGCCCATCGGGAAGATCGCAGTATTCTTCCTTGATTTTTGTTTTACCGGGATCGGGTTCCTTCTCCTGAAAAGGCAGAAGAAAAGATTCACGGTCCGTCTCGATGGCATAGATCAGGATGTCTTCGTGGGACTCCCAGGAGATAAATTCCACAAAATAGCGGCGCAGGTCCCCGATTAAAGCCTCTGAATTGGATTTTATCTGGATGATGACATCCCCCAGCCCGAGAAACAGACTCGCTTTCAACGGATAACGTTCCAGCAGGGATTCCTTCAGCCCTTTTACATCAATCAAGCTTTCCATGACCAATACTCTCCAATACGGAATGAACAATCATGCCGGCAACATTGATGCGCCGGGCTTCCCAGAGACCACGGAACCCTCCCAGGGCCGATACTTCAAAGACCATGGGGCCGTCAACCGTCTCGACGACATCAACGCACGTAAAATCGAGGCGGAACAGCTCCTGGGCGCGTAGGGCCAATTCAATGACCCCATTATCCGGCTCACAGGCCTCGTAACTCCCGCCATTGGCGGTCGTTGTATTCCAGGACTGGCCGTTGCTCACCCGGGCGTACGTACCGATATATTTGCCCTTAAGAAAAGCCACCCCCAGGTCGCGACCGGGGATATGGATCATTTTTTGGATATACATAACCGAATTCCCCATATTTTTAAACTCCCTGATCCGGGCGACCAGATTTGCGTCGTCTCCGGAGATGATCTGCATACCCCGCGCCTTGGATGTAAAAAGGGGTTTGAAGACGGCCCGTCCGAAATCTTGGACCGTATCTGCCGCCTCTTCGACATCCTCGGTCAACACTGTGGGCGGCATGGGAATCCCGCCGTTCCGCAGGGTAAGGGTGCAACTCAACCGGTCCAGGCAGTGGGCAATGGCCGACGGTTTGGAAAAAACCGGCAGACCGCGTTTGTATAAATACTTCAGCATATCCAGGCGCTGGAGATGGTCCGGGCTGTAACGGGCGCCGATCTTTTTGACAATAAGCCCGTCGAGGCTCATGAGATCCACATCTCCAAAAAACATACTTTCCCGTTCTGAAGAGTATTTCACATGATCCATCTCTATCAGCAGGCGGTATCCCGTCCGTTCCTCAAGAGTCTTGGCAATCTCCTCGGAGGACCACCCCCCTGCCACGCCTACCACACCTATTTTGATCATACGGCGTCACCTCGTGAATTAATTTATACACTCCCCTATGGGGCTGTGCCGATACCCGCTAACTCATAAATACATCATCGGGAAGTCTGAAGGTGTCCCAGGAGGCCCCCTCGTGATCGAGAAGTTTATCCAGGAGATACAACCCTCGTAGATACAGCAGTCTGGCAAAATCCTCCTTGACGATGAACCGTGTTGAGGTAATGAGGGAACGGATAATACCCAAAGTCAGCCTCGCGTCAAAGTTCACATCCTGATTCTTCTCAGCGAACGACTTGGCAAACCGGTAAAAAAAATCGATGACACAAGCCTGGCGCTCCCTGATGTTGGCATCGAAGACGGGGATGCGGAAATTGGAGACCATGAATACCGACACGTCCTGAACGTAATCCATCTGTACGGACCGATGGGGATCGATATAGTAGATCCTGTCTTCCTGAATATTGTAAATGATGTTATCAGTGTTGAAATCACCGTGAATAAAAACGGAAAAAGGGGCGGCAAGTTCCGCTTCGATGGCGGCGGCCCTTTCCAGGCGCTCCTGCAAAGAGGACTGCTTCAGACCGCCGATGAACTTTGTCTGGGAGACAAACTTGGGGTGCACGTGATAGACGTTGGGGAGTTTCTTCAACAACTGATTGACGAAGCCCGCCTGCACGGCCTCATCGCTCTTTGTGTTCGTCCAGATCACCTCAACCAGCGACGTCAGACGGCTGATGGCTTTTTTCAGGACACTGCTGTCCTTGCCGAGGAGAATATCCTGAAAATCATGGCCGCGGAGGTATTCGAGCAGGAGAATCGCCTTTTCCCCCAGGACCTGGAATCCGAACACCTTGGGGGTCAGGCCCGGCACGAGGGACTGCCATTCCTCCAGCTTACGGTTTTCCTGCTGGAGTTTCCCCGCATTGCCTTCCTTGAAAATGACCTCCTGGGTATCCGTCCGGGACGGCCTGTTGACGACCTTCTCAATCCGGCAGCCTGATTTGGTTTCCACGTTCATGTCTTCGAGAACAAATTCCTCGCTGGATGAATCCAGGGTTTCCTTCAGGGCAATATATTCAAATATTTTCAGGCGCGTCCCCGCATAGGCGGAGATGATGGCCTCGCCGATATTCAGGAGAGAATCGCCGATACGTTCCAGATAGCGCAGGATATTCAAGGCGGTAATCGCATCGCCGATCTCTCGACCTACCTGAAGGATGCCCATGATCGTGTCGAAATCCCTTTTGTAGAGGCGGTCCAGTTCGATTTCCGCACGGCAGATGATCAGGGCGTTCTTGATATTGCCCCGGAAAAGACTCTCCACGATCAGATCCGTCGCCGTCAGTATTTCCCGGAAGTAGGACTGATAATCGAACTGATCGAGAAAGTATCGATCTTTGAAGTAATGGGTCTGGGTCACGATACTGACGAGATAATCGCCGATCTCCTCCAGATTGCTGACGGCGGTGTTCAGGGAGCCCATGATGCGGATAACGCGGTTCTCATCCGTCCGGCTCTTCAGTATCTTCTTGTAGCTTTTCCGCTCGATAATCACCTTGAGATTATCGATGTAGTCTTCCCGGAACTTCACCTCCGCAGGAATCACCTGCTCATGAGATTCCAGTGTCTTGAGGGTGTCCTCCACCTGCTGGCGGATCTTGAGGACGAGAAACTGAAAATTCTCATTCAAACCTTCAAAGGCGAACATGGCGGATTTATTCATGGCTGGATTCTATGCTCAAATGACGTTCCCGGCGGCGGGCGGGTTGATCTTTCCAAGTAAACTTCAATGATATCTTTGATTTACGGCTGCGGTTTTTCACCTTGATCTCCACCTGGATGAGCCCGGCAGGCTCCAGCACGATTTTTTCCTGTCCGCTCTGGAATTCCAGTTTGCGCTTCCGGAATCCTTCGGACAGCGTCTGCAGGTATTTCACGATAGAATCTTTATCTTCGACCGATTCATGCTGAAAAGTTTTCTCTTCCTCCATATTCACCCCCCTTATTTGCAGCCCCTTAATGAAGGCGGCTTCGGTATTCCTCGATAATCTTATGCTTTTCGAAATCTCCCATATTGAGGCTCTTGCGGATGGTCAAATCATTCCACGCCGGCTGATAGCCAACCTCACGGGCCGCCTTATCGGGTTGCTGACTGGCCGGAGGGAGGATCTTTTCACTAAGATGGGTATCATCTCCCATGACGACGAGGAAAGGCCGCTGGACCCTCCTTAACTCCCTGTTTTTCTTTAGCACGACCTGAATGAGAAATTCTGTGAATTCCTGGGATTGGGGGTTCCAGACCTCATACCCGTCCACATTGTAATCCGCCAGGAGCACGGGCCAGAACTGTTCGGGATGAGGAACAATCACCCCGCCCCCCAAGGCCCTCGTCTCTTCAATAATTTCATTGACTTCATAAAAATAATCGAGGCGGAAGTTTTTTTTGACGATTTCCTTCACCCCGGCCAGAAAAATTACAGCCCGCTCCACCGTATGGGATTCGTAACGTTCCCGGAGGGCATGAAAATAATTGATCAGAAGTTTATTTTTGAAAGATATTTCCGGGGTTACAGAAAAATTCTTCACAACAAGCTTGAGGAGTTTTCGGGTATGATCCCTGGTAAAGGCCACCAGCGCTGCTTCTGTAACTGTTAAACGCGCCGCTTCCTGAAGACGTTCTTCGTACGCCGGCTCCAGGATAGTATCAATGAATTCGAAGAACTGAGTCTGGCGGTATTTATAGGTATGGGCAATCATGGACTTGAGGACATGGGCATCCGCGATCTTCTCCTTTGCAAAGTGCAGAAGGATCTGAATCTTCCGGTTGAACGCCGCAGCGCGGCAATCCACCTCTGTCCCGGCGTAGTCGTCGTATATCATCAGTTCGTTGTGCTGCGTTGGGATAATAAGGGTATGAACGGCGTTGGGATACATGGCGCGAAGGCGCTTCCGCACCAGTTCCAGGGGCGCCATTTCCGGATGCCAGTGAATCGCCAGCACGGCATCTTCTTTTTCATAAATAGTGGTTGGATGAATGATGCGCTCAACTTGTTCCTTGTTAAGCTCAACGGAAACGAGCCGATCATATACCGCCTGCTCCCATTCCGTAATCTCTGTAGAGACGGGGAACCCGTCTTTTTCCGTTTTCATAGCAGCATGTTTTACCTTGCACGAGTAGTTCGTGATTTGTACAACTGTTTTATGAAGGAATGATTACGTTCGCGTTAAAGATATGTTAAACTATTTCATCTGCATATCTACAGCAAGCGGGCCCCCATCTCTGCCACCGGGGAGCGTTCTCCCTTAACGAGGGTTACATGACCGGCGATTTCCTCATCTTTCAGTTTCTCCACGAGATGGCTTAGCCCATTGCTGCTGGCGTCCAGGTAGGGGTGGTCAATCTGTTCGGGATCCCCCGTAAAGACGATCTTCGTCCCTTCTCCCACCCGGGTAATCAGGGTCTTGATCATGTGGGGCGATAGATTCTGCGCCTCATCACAGATGATGAATTGCCGGGGAATGCTCCGGCCGCGGATATAGGCGAGGGCCTCCATTTCCAGAAGGTCCGCGTCGATCAAATGATTGATGAGCTTGCTCGGCTGGGCGTTGTTACTGAAGAGAAACTCCATGTTGTCATAGATCGGCTGCATCCATGGCCTGAGTTTTTCCTCTTTGGAACCGGGCAGATAGCCCAGGTCATTCCCGATGGGCATGACTGGACGGGTAACAAGGAGACGGGCGTAACTTTTCTGTTCCACGACTTTTTCAAGACCAACGGCAAGGGCCAAAAGGGTTTTCCCCGTACCGGCGCGCCCGATCAGGGTGACTACCTTGATGGCGTCGTTGAGCAGCATTTCGAGGGCAAAGCGCTGTTCTTTGTTGCGCGCCCGGATTCCGAAATTCGCGCTGTCCCCGTGGGAGAGGTTGTGGAGCTGGCCACGATAAAAACGGGCCAGGGCCGACTGAGAAGACCCGTTGCGCATTACTATGCACTGGTTGGGACGGGCGGCAAGGCTTTCATCAACCTTGACGCAGCCTTCCCGATAAAAGGACGTGATCACTTCTGTCGAGGTATGCCACTCTTCAATCCCGCTATATAGTCTGGCATAATCCACCTTGTCGCTAAAGAAATCCTGGGCGTGAATGCCTAACACATCGGCCATGATGCGCAGATTGAGATCCTTGGTTACGAGATAAACCTGCCTCTTTTCGGAATGATGCAGATAATGGGCGACGGAGAGGATCCGGTTGTCATGCTTGCTGCTGTCCATGCCCGCCGGCAATGATTCCCCTGACCAGCGATGATTCAATTCGATCTTGATACGACCGCCGGAGGGCAGATCGACGCCTTCCGACAAGCGCCCCTTTCCCCGGAGTCTGTCCAGTTCCTGAGATGTTGTCCGGGCATTGCGGCCAATTTCGTCCTGCCTTTTCTTTTGATTGTCAATTTCCTCGATGACACTGAAGGGAAGGACGATTTCGTTGTCTTCAAAGGCAAAAAGGGACCGAGGATCGTGAAGAAGGACGTTGGTGTCAAGAACAAAGATTTTTTTTCTCAAGAACCCTCCTTTTCTGCAAGTCATTGAATCACAAAATTATGGTATATTTATGGAAATGCGGATTGTCTGTTTATTCCACGGGTAATAGAGCGCAAAGATCCCCGACGGCCTTTCTGATGTCGTCCCGGATCTTCCGCACCGCAGACAATTTTTCGTCTTCCGTACCGCCCATGCCAGCCGGGTCGGGAAAGCTCCAATGAAGCCGCTTGGTAATGCCCGGAAAGACTGGGCAGCGTTCAGCGCTGCTTTCGTCACATACGGTAATGACATAGGAAAATGTCATGCCTGCCTTGAAGAGATCGAATACCGATTTGGTTTGGTTATGCGAAATGTCGATACCGACTTCCTGCATAATCAGAACAGTCAGGGGATTTAGGACTCCGGGTTCGAACCCGGCGCTATAGGCTTCAAACCGGTCCCCGCAGAGCTTGTTTAGCCAGGTCTCGGCCATCTGGCTCCGGGCGCTGTTATGGATGCAGACAAAAAGTATTTTCTTCTTTTTTTCCATGTTCACACTCCTTTTCTTGGGGTTTTTACCTATAGCGCCCTTTATTGGTCTCAGCCTAGTTTTTGTCCATCATGAAAAGGCTGACCGGCGTAATTTCAATGAATGAAGGTCCGAAACTGTTACCGAAGTTTCCAGCCAAAACGACCACAAGATCGTTCTCCTGAAGATTGCCGCTCTCCAGGTGATGAAAAAGCGCCTTGCGAACAAAATCATGGCTGTTCTCCGTCCTTTGAATATATTCAGGAAAGACGCCGAAGGACAGGGAAAGTTGTCTTACGACGTGCTGATCGTAGCAGTGGGCGAAGACGGGTTTGCGGCCCCGGAATCCAGCAATGTTGCGAATGGAATTGCCCGACGAGGTGTCGGCGATAATGGCCTTCGCATTGAGCTTTACAGCCGCTTCCACCGCCGTTTTAGTCAGATATGCCGATCTGTCGTTCGTCAAAATAACACTGGGGGTTTTATGGATGTCACTACGGGACTTTTCGACCTCCACGGCGACCTTGGCCATGGTGCTTACCGCTTCTATGGGGTATTTTCCGCCTGTTGTCTCGCCGCTCAGCATAATGGCGTCCGTTTTGCCATAGATAGCGTTGGCAATGTCGCTGACCTCGGCCCGCGTCGGACGGGGATTTTTGATCATCGAATGGAGCATCTGTGTGGCGATGATGACCGGTTTCCGGCGGGCAATGCACTTGTTGATCAACATCTTCTGGATACCCGGTATTCTTTCATAGGGAATTTCGATGGCCAGATCACCGCGGGCCACCATGACACCGTAGGCGTGTTCGAGAATTTCATCAATATGATCCACGCCGGACTGGTTTTCGATCTTGGCGATAATCTTGATAGGGCTATTTCGTTTATCCAGGATCTCTTGAATTGATATGACATCCTCCTTGTTTCTGACAAAGGAATGGGCGATGAAATCCACATCCTGATCGATACAGAGTTGGATGTAGGCCTTATCCTTCTCACTCAATGAAGGCAGAATAAAATTGATCTTCGGCACATTGACGCTTTTATTTCCCCCGATGACGCCGTCGTTTTGTGCTTCGCAGAAGAGAGTTCTCTCTGCTTTGTTAAGGACAAGGAGTTCCGTATCTCCATCATCGATGAGGATATGGCTCTTGAGCGGCGTTTCATCGACAAATGCTCTGTGGCTGACATAGACACATGTTTGGGTTGATTCCCTGTCCGGATCACCCCGGAAGGAAAGGAGATCTCCTTTTTTAACGGCAATCGGTTCAGAAACATGGGTGGTTCTGATTTCAGGGCCTTTCGTATCAACCATGATCGCAATATGGTCCGATACGGCGCGAATATTCCGAATCACCTCAAGGGACCCTTCCGGAGCTTGGTGGGCCGTGTTGAGTCTGACCACGTCCATTCCCGCCTGGTAGAGTGCCGTAAGAAACGGGACGTCGCAACGCCCGTCGGAAATGGTGGCGACAATCTTTGTCTTCTTTTTCACATCGCGCTTGATCATCTTGAGAAGTATTATAGGGGATGATTGTTACAGGCGTATCAATGTTTGATGAAGAATTGATGAACATAAACGGAGACGGATTTCATGATGGAGACATGAAAAAGGATTTTGAAAACAGGAATTTTCATGAATCTTCATCAAAACGTCGTAATACTGCAACAATTGTTCGCTATAGAGTCGTCAGTAACCACTGAGCCCCACCCTTTAGAAAGGAAGAATCAATGGTACATAAAAAAGCACGTGATGTCAGCTATTTCGACTTGAAGGAGACCTGCAGGATCTTTAATCAGCACGAACACCTCCTTGGAACAAGGATTAACATCCACAAAAAAGGCTATGACGACCTTATGGAAACCTTCATCAAGGCGGTCATGGCTGTACCCATCGACCGGAAAGAGGATGTCCCAGAGGACGTCATGGCTTTCTACAAAACCTTGCCCTTGGAGTGCTTTAAGGCCGCCCATGTCACTGCGCCAACACCTGCGACAACAGTTGTTTGTGCGGATGACGGCATCACAGAATTTGAACCGAAGTGCTGCGGGACTCCTGACGAATGGGCAACGGTCGATGATACGCCAGCAGCCCATCTCCCCCGGAAAAAAGAAAGCAACCCGAGCCCCATTCCCATGAAGGACGGACGGATTAAGATCAAAACAACCACCGGCTTAACAGAGACGGTCCTGCACATGGAAAAGTTGGTCGCCGCTCTGAAAAATGGCCGGATTGTCATTGAATCACGAAACCGGATGATAATTATGAAACCGGATGATCCCGTAAAATTCAAGATTGAGGCAGATGTACAGAAGGAGAAGAAAAACCGCCAGGAACAGATGACTATCGAGCTTGAATGGCTGCGGGTTAAACCGTGGATTGGAATGTGAATAATCGTGACATATCAATTATAAAAGTGAGACAAGTCAAATGTCTGCTGATGCAAAAACCCTGTGCAAGTACAAGAAAGAAAAAATCGAAGAAAACCTGGAGACCCTTAAACAAATTGTCGGGAATCCGAAATTCATCTGCAGGAAGTGCGCCCGTGCGGCAAAGGATGAGAAACATCTGTGCAAGCCTGTGACCCTGGAATAGAATCGTTTTGATCTCTGGAATGTTCCTATCGAGCAGATGATTGCTGAACTTGTTCGGGTTTTTCGTTTTGCCGACAAGAAACCGTTAAATCATGCCCGCCGTAATGGCGACAGCCCCGAGGAGGGCGTGCGAGATGGTCACACCCCAGAAGTTCGGATACTTATAATAGATGCAGCCCCAGACCACGCCCATGAGGAGAGTGGCGACGAGCACGGCCGGTTTCTGATAGATCACATGGAGAAATCCATAGGATAGAGACGAAAGGGCAATGATCGGCAGGGGGTTCCGAATACGCACCTTCTTCATTTCGGCGAACAGGATGGAACGGAAAAAGAATTCCTGGACCGGCGTCAGTACAAGGATATAGAAAAACAGGAAGACCGGCCAGAGACGGACTTGTGCGAGTTCAATCCATCCAACTTTATTAAATATGTACAGCAGAAGCAGGAAAAAAGGGGTGATCCCTAAGTTCCATTTCAAGGATCCTTTCAGGGTGTCCCGCCGGAAGCCCAATTCGGACCAATTGAATCCCCGTTTCAGGATATAGGGAATCGTCAAGGCCATGACAATAAAGGCAAGGAAAAAACGATAGCGAAAGGGAATAACGTCCAGCCAGATCAGTGTGACCGGGGTATAAAAGGCAATCAGGATAAATCCGGAAAACATCAGAATTGCTTCCCGCGCTAATGTTATTTCCTTTCCGCCGTATAATGACATGCCCCAGATCCCCTGTTTGTGGAAAGGGCATAACACGGCCACGGCTTCATGTAAAACAAATTTCGCAAATATTTAACCAATCTGAAATATTTATTGGTTTGATCTTTGCGATAGTTTGTATGAAAATCCCCCCATCCCCCCTTTACCAAAGGGGGGTAAGGGGGGATTTTCATACTTCGTTGTGCCCGACCCGGGCATGGGGGTTAGTGCAGGTGTCAAAATATGCAGGGTTGAGGATAGCAGAAGCGGTAAGTCTTGTCTGAAGGATCTATGTCGCTTTGACATCGGCAAACTTATAGCCGATACCCCGGACGGTGAGGATATGCTCCGGATTTTCCTTGTCTTTCTCGATAGCGGCCCGGAGACGGCTGATGTGGACATCCACCGTCCGTGGTTCCACGTAGGTCTCATCTCCCCAAACGTAATCCAGAAGTTGATCCCGGGAATAAACCCTGCCGGGATGCTTTGTTAAAAAAATCAACAGTTTCAATTCCTTTGGTCCGAGCTCCACTTTCCGGTCGGCCAGGCGGACCTCATAGGACAGGTAATTGACATGGAGACCACGGAAAGAGAAGGAATCATCCTCTTCCGGCGCCGGTTTTCTTTCCGACCTGCGAAGAACGGCCCGAACGCGGGCGACAAGCTCGCGGACACTGAAAGGCTTGGTGATGTAGTCGTCGGCCCCCAATTCGAGGCCGATTATTTTGTCCACATCCTGACCTTTGGCGGTCACCATGACGATAGGCAGATTTTCCGTTTCGGCTTTTCCCCGGAGGCGCCGGCAGATATCGAGGCCCGACAGTCCGGGCAGCATCAGGTCCAGGACAATCAGATCGGGTTTGATCGTGCGTACGATTTCCATGGCCTGCTCTCCGTCCCCTGCCTTGAAAACGGTATATCCTTCCTGCTCAAGATTGAAGGCGATCAGTTCAACCAGGTCCTTTTCGTCATCAACCACCAGGATTTTTTTTGCCGTCATGCTTTAACCGCTCCGCCGCTTTTGATGAGAGAGTGCCCCCAACTCCTATACCCTGTCTCTGATGACATGGAGGGAAATTTCCGCTGCTGTCACCCTGCTTCTTCCCGTATAAAGAAAGATCAGGGTCCAGAGGGCTTGCAGGAAGAGGATCATCCCGGGCGTCCAGATGGATTCCAGGCCCGTCAGGAGGTGCGTTCCTCCCCCTGGCGGGAGGGGGGGAAAGATGAAAAGCAGTACTCCCGCATAGGGCAAGGCAAGGAGGGACATGAACTGATAAGGGGAGATCCTGCCGCCGCCCCGGTAATCGGCCCGCAGGAATTCGGAGAGGAAACGCCACCCCTGGGCTGTCCCCACCGTGACGGCGAAAGCAGTCAGATAATGCTCGGCAAGGAAAAGCCACATTCCCGTTAGACCCGCCAGGGTGTAAATCACCGCCGTCATGGCCTGAACGGGAACAACGGGCCGACCGTCGAGACCGTGAGCATAGGAGATTTTCTTTGTTGCTCCGTAAAAGGTCATGGCGAAAGGACGCAGCGCCTTACGGACGCATGGGGACAACATGGACAAAGGTTTCCCATAACAGCATCCGAAACTGATGCAGGCCAGGCGGCCTGTTCCCTCGCCCATAATGTGGCCGATCGCCATGGCGGCAAGGGTCGGAAGCATGGGAAAACGGAAGCCGAAAATATCCCCGCCTAAGGCATTTAGCGCACCGATGAGCCAGGGGGAAATCACCAATCCCGCAAAAACGGCCCCGCCGACGGTGAGGGTAAAACGCTTCCCTTCCACCAGGCTGGCCAGGATGCGGGACAGGGGGGCGCAGACAGCCAGGATAAGGATAATCAGGGTCAGAGCCGCCGCACCGGGGATAGATGCGGCGCCCATCAGGACAAAAAAGAGGGAGACCCCGAGGACATAGCCCGTGGCTTGGAAAAACCCGTACCAGGTATAGTTTACCCCCCGCCAGGCCTCATCCCTGTTCTTATTCATCGGGATGCAGGCAAGGATCTGCCAGTTTTCTTTCGGCAATCCCCTGAAGCCCCAGAAAAATAAGGTGCTCAGCGCCAATCCGAGGGAGAGGACAAAAAAAGTATTGAGATGCATCGTTAAGAAGAGTAGGGGGTCCATATATTCAATAACCGGCAACGGGGCTGGAAGGAGCGCCTTCTCCGGAAGTCCAGTGTTTTGTCTCTCTTTGGTAGGTTTCCTGCCGTTCCTGGCAGTCGCGGCAGTGACGACTCGTTGGTCTTGCGAGAAGCCTCTTTTCCGATATGACCTCTCCACAGCGGTCACATACCCCAAAAAGCCCCCGATCGATCCGCTGCAAGGCTTCCCGGATTTCCTGAATCATCCCCCGCTCCCGCCCCCGCATCGATAATTCCCGTTGCCGATCAAACTCGACCGCAGCCATGTCCAATGAATCGGCGCATTTCCCCGTGTCCGTCTTCATCCCGGATATGGTCTTGCCGACGGCATTTTGGAGCGTAATCATCTGAATCACAAGCATCTCCCTGAAATAATTCATTTTAGCAGTTTTCATGAAAACCTCCCTGGAGTTTCATCTTGTCAATGAACTACAATTCGCAATGGTTTCTGCAACGCCGTCCCGATCAGATCCCGAACCTGGATATCCGTTTCCACCAGGGGTTGAGAAAAACCCTTGCTCAAGATACTTTCCGCTCCGGGGAAACGCATGTTCCAGGCGATATCTTCGGCGAAACGGACGCGACCTCGCTGAAAGATCAGGACGACGGTGCTGCTTCCCGGGCGGAAGAGACTCTTGGGACAACCCTTATTAACGAAGAGGCCTGAACCGACGGGAGCGGGACTATCATATCCTTTCTCGCTGTAACACTGAACGATATCGCCGATCATGAGGGCCACGACCTCCACCATCGCCACCACTCCCACTTGGGTGCCTCCGGGGAGATCCGTATCGATAATCGTGATCACCCGCTTGTTCTTGGAATAGGGAGTCACAAGAGAGACGACGGCCTCGGGATGACAGGCATGGTAGCGTCCCGGAATGGCATAGAAATCAATAACCTTTCCGGCAACGGGGGTGTGGGTATAGTGATAACGCTCCGGCGTCAGCCGGAATACGGCAAAATCGCCGTTATTCAGGTATTTCCGCCACGTCAGCTTGTTCACTCCGATCAGCTCCTCGAAATCGAAGAATTTGCCCTTGATGAAAAGGCCGGAGGCGTCGTCGAAGGAACCGACCAGCATGCGGGCGTCGCAGGGAGACACCACTGCGGCGGGATCACGGGGCATGGGTCGGCAGTCCCGGTAGCGGATCTTTCTCTCAAAGATCTTCTGGGGCGTATCCAGATGGGCGGGGGTTTCCAGACATTCCCGGAGATCTATCCCGCTTGCCCTCAAAAAATTACGATGGCCGTTGAGCTTTTCGTTAAGAAGACTGTGAAAGTTTATAAACGCCAGGAGTCGTGACATCCGGGCATTGGTCACCGCACGAAACATCAGGGGGGCATTTTCCCGCAAATGCGAATATATAAAGCGAATCCCCCGATTGCCGAAAAACTTTTCCGTACTTACCGCGCGGCTCTCCCGCTCAACATATTGATGCAACATTGAAATATTCTCCATAGTCGGATGCTGTCGTTTGACCGGCGCGCCGACGATCGTCATGAACAGAAATAATGACCAGATAAATGAGCCTTTGTAAATCTGCCTCCGCCGCCCTTCCCTCGCAGATGTTTCCACGGAGCCGCGCCAGGAAGGCAGATACGCTCTCATCTTTAAGAACGAACCGCAAAGCCTGTCGCGCTGCCTGAGCCGCACGATCCGAGCCTTCGCCAAGGGCAATCAGATCGGCAGTTAAAAAATCCAGGGCTTCCTCGCTGTGGCGTCGGCGCAGATGTTCTCGGTAATATCGCTCTGCGGCAAGATTGAAATCCTCGGCCGGCATCTGTAAGGGCGATGAAACGCCTGCCTCCTTAAGAATCCCCCGGGTAAGCCTGCCCAGGGCGGCAAACCGGTCCGGTGCCTCAAGACGCATGGCCAGTTCCTGAATCGTTTCTTCCATTTGAAACATCTCAATCAAATCGGCGGCGTCTTCCTGGAGAATCTTCAACAGGGCCCGGCGGTATTCCAGATTATGGACCCGCAGATAGCCCGGGTAGCGGCGGCTATGCCTGACCTTTTCCGTGCGGGCAACGATCATTTTCATCATTTCGTTGTCCGTATCCTCCCGAACAAAGAACGTCGGGATGCCAATGGCCGTGCCAAAAATAACTTGCCGCCGCTCGCTCTCCACAAAAGGGCGGTCGGGAATCCGGGTATGGGAGATCCGGCGGTTGGCAATATATTTGTAGGCCAAACAGTAAAGAAGGTTCTGAATATCCACCGCCCGGCCCATATCCCCGGCAAATTGTTCGAAAAGGCTGTAATGGCGGGCTTCAAATCCCGAGAACCCCATTACCTCATATTCCCGCATTTTCTCGAAAAGATAGAGGGACATCTTCGTATCGAAAACGCCCAGATCGGCCAGGTCTTTCTTCAGCCGGTCACTGTTATGGAGTCTGCCGTCAAGGGCGGGACTGCGCTCGGTGCTCATGAGGGCCACCAGATAATCGATAATGCGGAAATCAGGAACAAAATCGCCGCGAAGACCACAGAGGGAACTGATCGTCCGATCCAGCCAGAGGGGGCCGAAAGGGGTCAGGGGACGGCCGAATATTTTCAGGTTAGCCTTTTTCTGCCAGCGCCGCCAGAGCATGCGCAGATGGGTGTAATCAAGTTCATGGGGCAGAAAGGCCAGGGCCTTTTCGGGGTGAAAATCCTTGAAATCGAGGCGATAAGGCGCGGCGGTATAGGTCCCCACAAAAAGCGGTAAAAAATGTTCCGTTATTTTCACCACCAGGTCGCCGAGGTATTTCTCGTGGACTTTAGTGAAACTGCTGTTTTGCCCCTTCAGGGCCTCGCCAAGTTTCCGGCTCCCCATACTGACATGGGTGCCGTTGTTGGCCAGGCTGATATTTGAAGTATTCGGAAGGGTTACGAGATTTTTCGTGATAATTCCCGCCTCCCGTAACTTGGCCGTGGCGTTCAACTGACTGCGGCTCAGGACCCGGTGGCAGAGATGCATGTAGTCGTATTTAGCCTCTCCCCGCTGCCAGCCGGACAGGCATGGACTCATGAAGAGCTCCCGATAAAAGGCGTCGGAAATGCAGTCATTCAGTTTTTTTTGGCGGAGCGGCGGATGGGGAGAATAAAATACCATCGCCTCCTGGCCGTTTTGCAGCAGCTGGAAGCGTTCATTGGCGTACATGGTCAACAGTTGGGTCAGGAGGAAGCGCTTGGCCATTTCCCGGGCGACAGCCTGTCCCATCCCGTGGCGGCCGGCCGGGGAGATAATATGAAATGAGAATGTTTCCGGCGAAGTGTTGTCATTGAGGAAATGTCCCATCAGGTCCAAGGCGGTCCCGCGGATCATTGCCGGGGGAGGATTCGGTGATGATCCGACCGCTTCGGCCAGGGAAAGCTTGAGGAGGTAGCTCACGGGAATGCGCACATAATCCTGCCCTTCGTGGCGGAAAAGAAACTTCTGAAGATCCGATCGATTTCCCTGGGAAGGATCTGCCTTATCCGCAAGCAGATCCCGCTGCAAGATCTCTTCCGTAAGCGGGCTCAACAAACCCCGGGGGAAACGGACCCAACTGTTTTCCCATACCGCGTCCGTGTTGGAGCCCAGATAGTTCTCCAGATCCGTTATGACCCTCTTCCTTGTGTCCCCCGCCGCCGCACGGCGCAGGATGTCGGCGAAATAGTTGGATTGTTCGATGGTAAGGGGCAGATCGACGTCTTGTCTCTTTCCCACAACGACTGTCTGGAGTTCGGCCTCGCTGCCGGCCGTAGCGTCCCCGCAGGCAAAGGGGAGCGAAGAAACATCGTGATCTGAATGTCCACAACGTACATCCAGCATTTCCAGCATCCGGCGAAGGGAGGGAAGATTTTCATCCGTACCTCTGACCGTATGCAGATGGGAGCTTTTGATCGTTTCAGCCCGGCTCATCGGCAATACCTCCTTTTTTGGAAAGGAGGATAGCAAATCTTTGTTGCAGTGTGATTACAAACGGAAGAAGCTTTTATGAAACCTCACTGCTTTTGGCGTCGGCATACCGATTGACTTCCTCTTCTCTGCCCATTGCTTAACATCTTGATATAAGAAACATTTATGGGGAGCAGGGAAAATACTCAACAATCACCGCGGGGTCCGTTTTCGCTTAATTAAATCAATTAGTTAACCTTGATCAGACTCTGATCTTTTTTTCAGCAGATCTTTTTCCGCAATTACGTTCCAGTTCCATTCTCTCCTTGACATTAATGAAACAGATGTTACCTTATATAAAATTCATGTAAGAAAGGATATATTCATGGCTACCACATACGTCAAAGGACGCCCTTACAAGCTGAAAATAGTCGACCTGCTGTCTGATACCAACCAGGCGCGGAAGTTCATGGATCCAATATCC
>Ga0247840_10003415_pt1 | contig 26860 bp, 23 predicted proteins | sample LaCruzMarch2015__FD_192404 | JGI IMG/M metagenome (GOLD analysis project Ga0247840, IMG submission 192404) | Freshwater microbial communities from meromictic Lake La Cruz, Castile-La Mancha, Spain - LaCruzMarch2015_17m | ecosystem: Environmental > Aquatic > Freshwater > Lake | place: Spain...
CAAAGAAGAAAGTCGCTCGGCTGCCGGACAGGGAATTTCTAACGAAAATGTGTTTATAAAAGCACAAGTTTCGAAAACAAGTGTGTACGAACAAGAGCCCTTATTGGTTACTTATAAACTTTATACTTTGTTGGATGTGGTTCAATGCAACAACCGAAAAATGCCTGATTTCAAGGGTTTTATGAAAAACGAAATTGAACTTTCGCAAAATAAACAATTTTCGTACGAAAACTTTAACGGCAAAAATTATGGCACAGTTGTGTTGTATCAGGTTTTGCTTTTCCCACAGCAAGCAGGCGAGCTAAAAATCGACAAAGCGGTATTCGATGCCGTAATTCGTGTCGAAAACCGTCAGCAAGTTCGCAGTATTTTCGACGACTTTTTCGATTCGTATTCCAATGTACAAAAAGCCATTACAGCAAATGGAGCTGTTGTAATCGTAAAACCTTTGCCAGCTAATAAACCGGCAAATTACAACGGCACGGTGGGTAGTTTAAACATGACATCCAGCATTTCGACCGAAAATGTAAAAGCCAACGATGCCGTAACCCTGAAAGTTATAATTTCGGGTAGCGGAAACATGAAATTGATTCAAAATCCTGAAATCAGATTCCCCGACGGATTTGAAGTGTACGACCCCAAAGTGAATAATAATTTCAAAACGAACATAAACGGAATTTCGGGCACAAAAATTATTGAATACATGTTTATTCCGCGTCATGGCGGCGATTTCCAAATTCCATCTGCCGAAATTTCGTATTTCGATATCAAAGATCGAACTTATAAAACGCTTCGTACACCGGTTTACAACCTGAAAGTTGCAAAAGGAACCAGCGAAAATACTACTAACGTAACAAACAGTTATGTTGCCAAAGAAGATTTGAAAAAATTAGGTAACGACATACGATTTATTGTTACCGATAAATTTGAATTGCAAAAGGAAGAAACTCCTTTCTTTGGAACTGCTATTTCCTGGCTAGGATATATTATCCCATTAATAATCAGCATAATATTATTTTTAGTATTCAGAAAAAATGTTGTTGAAAGTTCGAATCTCGACTTTATACGCAACAAAAAAGCCAATAAAGCAGCCCAAAAACGTTTGAAATTAGCCGCGAAACTACTCAGCGAAGGCAAAAAAGATTTGTTCTACGAAGAAGTTATGAAAGCCGTTTGGAATTACCTAAGCGACAAACTCACCATTCCGGTGGCATCGCTTACCAAAGAAAGTGTACGTTTTGAACTCGAATCGCGAGGCGTTGAAAATGATTTAATTACAGCATTTATCGAGATATTAAACACCTGTGAATATGCCCGTTTTGCACCAAATTCGGGTCAACAGGAAATGGGTAATTTGTACGAAACATCGATAAACACGATTAGTAAGTTGGAAAACACCATGCGAAAAGTATAAAGTTCTTTTATAAAAATTGAAACAGATGAAATCAAAAATATTTATATCAGCAATTGTACTCTTTTTTAGTTTTGTAACTTTAACAGCTCAAAACGAAGAACTTACCAAAGCCAATGGTTTGTACAAAAAAGCCGATTATCAGGGTGCTGCTATGCTTTACGAAGATATTGCTACCCGTTACGGCATTTCTCCCGAATTGTATTATAATATCGGTAACTCCTATTATAAAGCTGGTGAAGTAGGTCGTTCGATATTAAATTACGAACGTGCTTTGCGCCTTGCGCCCAACTACGATGATGCAAAAGCCAATTTGGAACTTGCTCAAACCAAAGTAGTCGACAATATAATGCAAGTGCCTCCATTCTTTGTAAAACGCTGGATTGACTCCTTAATCAAATTATTGACTGTTGACCAATGGTATTCAATAAGTGTCGTTGTTTTTATTGTTTCGTTGCTTTGCTTTCTATACTTTGTATTCGGTAATTACCTGACTATAAGACGATTTTCATTTTACGGTGCATTTATTCTATTGGTACTTTCAATAATTTCGGGAACATTCGGATTAACACGCAAAAGCGAGTTGAGCAACCATAAGCAAGCCATAATAATGACTGGAACTGTAGTGATAAAAAGTTCGCCTGATAAAAGCGGAACCGATTTATTTCAACTGCACGAAGGCACCAAAGTGAGCATAAAAAGCAACTTAGACGAATGGACAGAAATAGTGGTGGGCAATGGCAATATTGGCTGGTTGGAAACAAAAGCGATTGAAAAAATTTAAAAAGTATGGAATTAATAACAAAGATTATCGAATTCGACAAGCAGTTGCTTTTACTCCTGAATAGCTTTCACAATGGCTATTTCGATACATTTATGTTTACGTTTAGCAAAGTGGCAGTTTGGATTCCATTTTATTTGTCGGTAGTTTACATTCTTTTCAAAAGTCAGGGAAAGAAAGCAATATGGATGGTATTGCTACTAATTGTAGGCGTTGTACTTGCCGATCAACTTTCGGGTTTAATGAAAAACGGCTTTCAGCGCTTTCGCCCTTCACACGACCCTGCCATTCAGAATTTTGTACACTTAGTAAATAACAGCCGTGCCGGATTGTATGGTTTTGTATCGTCGCATGCAGCCAATACAGTTGGTTTTGCAGTGTTGAGTTCCCTGTTTATTCGTCGGCAAACGTATACAATTGCCGCTTTGAGTTGGGCTTTAATCACCAGCTATTCACGCATTTATTTAGGTTTACATTTTCCTCTTGATATTTTAGGCGGAGCAATAACAGGACTTTTTATTGCGCTTTTTCTTTATTTTATTTACAAAAGATTCATTTCAAAAACTGACAATGCTATCTCGGTAATTAATGAAAAAATTCCGACAGCTGTTCTTTTAATTTTTGTTATATCAATTGTCATTTTTTCATTTTTCGGATAAATAATAAGTTCTTATTGTCAATCCTATAAACTTTTTTTTCAAAAGTTAGATAAAAAACATATCCATTTTTATTTAAAATCAACAATTAATTTTAGGTTTAATTGTCGACCAGTGAGGTAATTTGGTGTTGCCAATTGTTGACCATAGATATCGGTAACCCAATAATAGGAATTAACGTTTTTGAAATCGAGCATGTTAAAAACTTCGAGGTTAATCCATATATTTTTCACACCACTCAACCATTTTCGCGCCATCACTTTATCCACACCACTGGCAATTAGGCGTGAAGCTCCAATATCAACACGGCGATAGGGCGAAGCTCTGAATTTGGAACGAAACGCTATGTTGCGAGGGGCACCAAAAGGCAAACCATCGGACCAAATAAATTTCAGTTGCATTTTGTATTTCGGATTGTTGGGCAAATAATCCTGAAACATCATCGAAAACGAGTAACGTTGCTCGTTGGGGCGAGGCATCCAACCCGGAAAAACTTTCTCAGTTGAAGTTACATTTCCATCGTCGTCGTAAATACTTTTTAGGTACGAATCATTCAGCAGATTTTCTTTTGAGTCCATTAGCGAAAAATTAATCCACGAATCGGTTCCGGGCACTAATTCGCCAAAAAGTTTAAAATCAACTCCCGCTGTATACGCTTTCGCGTCATTTTCGCCCGAATAGCGAACGCGCACATTATCAACCGAATAGCTAATCACTCTGTCGGCCAATTTCAGGTAAGCTTCGGTAGTAAATTTGAATGGTCGCCCCCATGCCCTGAAGTGGTGGTCGCCGCCCAATACAAACTGCACCGACCGTTGCGCTTTAATATTTTTATTCAGCGTAATATCCACATTACCAATTGCATCCGAAACTGTATCACGAATTTCTTTGTAAAATGGAGCCTGATAATACACACCCGTTGCAAAACGGAAATTAAAATCTTTTTCCCAACTTGGAATAAGCGAAGCCGAAAAACGGGGACTTACAAGCAGTTCGTTGTTGAAAGTCCAGTAGTTAGCACGCAATCCACCCGTTACCGAAAATGCTGCCCAAGTGGTATTCCATTTATATGTATCCTGAAAAAAGGCAGTTGTTCGAAACGTAGGTAGGTCTTTTTGGGCTTTCATATTGTAATACAAATCAACCCGCGTATCGTTAAAAGGCAGTGAATAACCCGCAGAATCGCGCCATTCCCATTCATTAATTTTATCCGAAATGTTTTCGAATTGGAGATTCACCCCCCATTTCATTTTGTTTTGTTTGGTACTGAATTCACCATTATGGGCAACGTTAGCCACTGTGGCCTTCAGTCGGTTACGGGCATGTTCGTGGTATTTACCTATGCCGAGCGAAGCACCAATTTTATCATCCGGATTTTTAGCATCTGTTTTAACTTCGCTCAAAATATATTCGCCCAAAATATCGAAGGTTTCGTTCTCGTTGGTATGAAATGCAGAAGCCAAAAAACTTAGTTTGGTTTTTTCGTTTCGACGATAATTGAGAGTGAGAGCACCAAATGCTGTACGAAACAAATCGCTTTCCTGCCCTTCGTAATAAATAGTCAGATTACGGGCCGTTTGATAGGTTCCAAAATCGGTTTTACGCTCGGTAGGGCGAAAGTTGTATTTATTTTGCGAAAAATTGCCCAAAAAAGTAACTTCCCATTTTGGTTTCAACTGATAGGTGAGATAAGTTTGATAATCGATAAATGAAGGATCGTATTCGCCTTTCGTTTCCAATGTGCCAAGCAAGTAAGCCGATGTTTTGTAGCGGATTCCATGCATTTGCGTAAACTTTTTGTTGGCGGAAGCAATATAGCCCGTTGCACCCAGCAAACTCATAGATACCGACGACTCAAAGGCTTTAGGTTTTTTATAATGAATATCGAGCACCGACGACATTTTATCGCCATACATAGCTTCGAAACCACCAGCCGAAAAACCTACACTTTGCACCAAATCAGGATTGATAAAACTCAAACCCTCCTGCTGTCCGGCACGAATCAGCAACGGTCGATACACTTCAATACCATTGACATACACAATATTTTCGTCGAAATTACCACCACGCACATTGTATTGTGAGCTCATTTCGTTATTTTGAGTTACGCCAGTAAATGTAATTAAAAGCGACTCAATACCTCCCGTAGCATTCGGCATCAATCGGTATTTATTGGGGTCGATATAATCTACCGACGAAGTTTGTCTGCGTTGCGCCACAACATCTAAGTCTTTAATTTGCTTTGCTTTGGAAGGTAATATCACCGAAATGTGAACAACTTTTTGTTTGGGAAGTATTTTATGTCGAATGGTTTCGTAACCTATCAGCGAATAAACAATTGATATAGAATCTTTTGTATCAATGGATAAATCGTAGTAGCCGTTTTGATTGGTAGTAGTTCCTGTTCCCGAGTTTTCGACATACACATTCGCTAATTCAATTCCACGGTTATTGGTATCGATAACATAGCCATAAATGCGGACTTTGTTTTGTGCAAGTACATTAAAACAAGCTACCAAAATAAAAAATATAAGGATACGAAACTTCATAAATTATTGTTATTGATTATCAACCACAATTAAACGGTTATTTTAAACATTTATTTTTAAATTTTCAAAAAAAAGCCGTAAATCAAACGACCTACGGCTTTTTTTTGATTTTGTATGCAAAAATACAACAAATAAGCATTACATCAACCTAAAGTTTACAGGCAAATTATATTTTACCCGCACAGCCTTACCGTTCATGCGTCCGGGTTTCCAAGCAGGCATCGATTTTATAACGCGTACGGCTTCGTTGTCGAGGCTTCTGTCTATACCCCTAACCACTTTAACGTCTACTATTGTACCATCTTTATTAACCACAAATTCGCATACAACTTTGCCTTGCAAGCCAAACTCAATAGCTATTACAGGATAATTAATTGCTTCGGAAAGGTATTTGTTGATATTTCCCTTAAATTCGGGCATTTGTTCCACCCATACTTGAGGCTCTTCAATTATTTCAACAGGTTCTTCGGGTTTTCTAAAAACGGGAATTTCAATTCTGTCGTTAAATTTGGGCATATCAGGCATCAAACTTGCAACAGGTTTCTCCACAATTTTAAACTCCTCAATAATTTTGGGCAAAGGTGGGGGCGGCGGAGGTGGTGGAACGCTCGCTAATGTAATAGGAATCAAATCTTCGTCCGGAATATCAAGTCCTCCTTGTGATAAATTGTCATAAATAACTTTGTCCTTGCTCCATTCGAACGAAATATATACCAACGAAAGAGCCATTACCAAACCCATCAGTACAAAAATATTTTTCCGACTGTCGAGGTTTGCATTTTCCGATTTTTTAGTTGTCATGGTCGTAATTTTTTAAAAAGGTTAAACTTCTGTATGCTTCTGATAATTTAACGCCAAAACATTCAATTTTATTATACATTTAGACAATTAAATTGCAATTAATTTCATTTTAAAATTTAACATACATTTTAAATGCATTTTTGCAAAATAAAATGAATATACATTCGTTTTATTTTGCTTATGAGCTTACTTTCTATCGCCAAAAACACACCAACAAGTTCATTAAAAAAGTGTACCTTTGCAAAACAAAAATAACCTGCAAGTAGTTTCATTAACATGGACAAAACAACTTTAGAAAAAATTCGTTCCGAATTCCCAATTTTGAACGAAAAAATATACAATAGACCCCTGATTTATTTCGATAACGGCGCCACAACGCAAAAACCTCAATGCGTGATCGACCGCATTAATTATGGTTACGAACATCTGAATGCCAATATTCATCGCGGTGTACATTTTTTAAGTCAGCGTGCAACCGAAGCGCACGAAAATGCCCGAAAGGCTGTTTGCGATTTTTTGGGAGCTGACAAACGCGAAGAAATTGTGTTCACTCGTGGCACTACCGAAGCTATAAATCTAGTGGCGTTTAGCTTTGGCGAAGCGTTCTGTAGCGAAGGCGACGAAGTGGTAATTTCGGTTATGGAGCATCACTCCAATATTGTGCCATGGCAAATGCTCTGCGAACGCAAAAAAATGAAATTGCGCATTATTCCAATGAACGAAAACGGGGTTCTTGACTTAGAAGCCTACAAAAACCTACTCAACGAACGAACTCGCATTGTGTCGGTTATGCATGTTTCGAATGTATTGGGAACAGTAAATCCTGTTAAAGAAATTATTGAAATTGCGCATGCCCGCAATATTCCTGTTTTGATTGACGGTGCTCAAGCAGTTCCGCACATACAGGTAAATGTGAAAGAGTTAGATGCTGATTTCTATGTTTTTTCGGGACACAAAATATATGCTCCAACAGGTATTGGCGCACTTTACGGCAAAGAAAAATGGCTGAATGCCATTCCACCTTATCAAGGCGGTGGCGAAATGATAGCAACGGTAACTTTCGAAAAAACAACCTACAACGAACTTCCCTTTAAATTTGAAGCCGGAACGCCCGATTATATTGGCTCCACAGCCTTAGCCGAAGCATTGCGGTATGTGCAGGAAATTGGCATCGAAAACATTGCAGCCTACGAACACGAACTCACGGAATATGCCACTAAGCGATTGATGGAAATCGAAAATATGCGTATTATCGGTCAAGCCGAAGAAAAAAGTGCTGTTGTATCTTTTTTGGTTGGTAATATTCATCCTTACGATGTAGGAATGCTACTCGACCGCTTAGGAATAGCCGTTCGAACCGGACATCATTGCGCTCAACCTCTCTGCGACTCACTCGATATTCCCGGAACGGTACGCGCATCGTTTTCGTTTTACAACACAAAAGAAGAAATTGACACATTTATTGAAGCTTTGAAAAGAGTTATTGGAATGTTGTCGTAAAAGCAATGGGGCATGCCCCATTTTTAAAATAATGAATATGAAAATAAATGAAATACAGGATGGTATTGTCGAAGAGTTTGCACAGTTCGACGATTGGATGGATAAATACGCCTTGCTTATTGACATGGGTAATTCGTTGGAACCATTAGACGAAAAACACAAATCGCCTCAAAACATTATTGAGGGCTGTCAGAGCCGTGTTTGGTTAAATGCCGAATACAACGATGGCATTATTACATTTCAGGGCGAAAGTGATGCCATTTTGGTAAAAGGAATTGTTTCGCTGTTAATACAGGTTCTATCAGGACACACGCCTGATGAAATTTTAACGACTGAACTCTATTTTATCGACAAAATAGGACTGAAAGAACACCTCTCTCCCACCCGTTCGAATGGACTTGTTGCTATGGTTAAACAAATGAAAATGTTTGCATTAGCATATAAAAGTAAGAAAAATTAATTAAAACAGAACAAGTTAAATGTTAGACAGTCTTTATATTAAAAGTACATCGATAAGCAAAAAAGTGAATGTAAAAGAATACATTTTTATTGCATTCGGTCTGTTGATGTATGCCGGAGCTTGGAAAGGTTTTTTGTTGCCTCATCAAATTACAGGTGGTGGTGTTACAGGTATTGGCGCATTGGTTTTCTATGCATCAGGCTTGCCAATTTCGGTTACTTTTTTTGGCATAAATGCAGTTCTTCTACTTATAGCCACTAAAACGCTTGGTGTAAAGTTCAGCATACGAACTATTTACGGCGTAAGTGTTCTTACACTTTTTTTCAGCATTTTACCACAGGCACCTGTTGGTACTTTTGTGGGCGAAAAGGAAGATTTTATGGCTTGTGTGATTGGTGGATTACTTTCGGGCGTTGGCATAGGGCTTGTTTTTCTGAATAATGGTAGCTCCGGTGGCACCGATATTATTGCTAAAGTGGTTAATAAATACCGTAATATTACACTTGGTCGGATTTTGCTTTATTGCGATGTGCTTATAATTTCATCGTCCTATTTTCTGGCTATTGGTAGTATCGAGCGAATTGTATACGGACTTACTGCACTAACTATCACCACATTGTCAGTCGACATGGTTATAAATGGAGTTCGGCAATCAGTACAATTTTTTATTTTTTCGAAAAATTACGAGGAAATTGCTTCACGAATCAATGATGAAGTGCATAGAGGCGTTACCATTCTCGATGGTATGGGTTGGTACTCCAAAGAATCGGTAAAAGTGATTACAGTTATTGCACGCAAAAATCAATCAATACGCATTTTTCGCATTGTAAAAGAGTGCGACCCGAATGCCTTTATCTCCCAATCGTCGGCTATCGGCGTGTATGGCGAAGGCTTTGATGTAATAAAAAGTAAATAATTTAATTGACAAACTATGAAAAGTTACTTTGCCAAATTAAAAATGCTTACTATTCATCAAATTAAAGAATACATTATATTATCTAAGTATTATCAATTCAGAAAAAAGAAAGAAACGAAGCGTATTATTGTTGCAGTTTTCGATAATAGAAGAAAAGCAATGGGGTTGGTTGATCGACTAAAAGGGATTATTTCGCTCTATGCTTTCTCGAAAATTCACGATATTACTTTTAAATGTGATTTTAATTTTCCTTTTAATTTAGACAATTATTTAATTCCCCATAAATATAATTGGGTGTTCGGGTTGAATGAAAAATCAACATCGCAGCTGAATACCAGAGTATTAATTTTGCATGGTGAGGATGGTCAACGATTAGTGAATTACCGACAAAGAAAACAAACTCATGTTTACATCAATAGAGATTATCTCGATATTTTAAACAAAAAGTTTAATAAAGAATATGTTTGGGGAGAATTGTTCAATGAATTATTTAAACCCGCACCAACTTTGGAAGCCAAGTTAAATTATTTTTCAAAGGAAATTGGAGCTGAATATATTGCTTGTCAGTTACGATTTATGTCGCTACTTGGCGATTTTAATGAATATAATCAGAAACCGCTTCCGGCTCACTTGCAAGATGATCTAATTGATAAATGTGCAAACAAGATACTGGAACTTAAGAGTAAATACACGCATCCTTTACTCGTTGTGTCGGATAGTGTGCGTTTTGTAGAGCACATGACAAAGTTCGATGGGATAGTTGGTTTTCCCGAAAAGATTGTCCATATCGATTGTGTTGAAAATGTTGAGGAGGATGTTTTTCTGAAACCATTTATTGATTTCTTTATGTTATCAAAAGCAACTAAGGTGTTTAGTATAGTCTCAGATGGGATGTATGAAAGTCATTTTCCATTATATGCAGCAAAGCTAAATAATGTTCCTTTCGAAAGAATACACATAAACTAATTTTTCTCCATTCCAATTTACTCTAATTTTTTACCTTTATATATGGGCGATGGTTTAAAAAATAAAATGATTAACGGATTGGCATGGTCAACAGTCAATGTGTTTGGATTGCAATTTGTTCAGTTGCTTATAGGTATTTTTCTTGCACGTATTCTGCACATTGAAGATTTTGGACAAATTGGGATTTTATTCTTCTTTATCGGTATTTCAACCGTGTTAATCGATGGAGGATTGGGTCAAGCGCTAATACGTAAAAAAGATGCCTCTGACATTGATTTCAGTACAGTGTTTTATATTAATTTCTTTACTTCTTTATTAATATATCTAATTCTATATTTTTCCACACCAATCATAGTTTCTTTTTTTAAATTATCAACACTAACTACTGCTGCTCGTATTCTATTTTTGTCAAATATAATTGTTTCATTTTATTATATTCAAAACACCCAACTTGTTAAGAAATTAAACTTTAAAGCTATTGCTTTGATAAATATTCTAAGTATTACGGTAAGTGCAATAGTTGCCGTGATATTAGCTATTTACGAATATGGTATTTGGGTTTTGGTTTTTCAGCAACTAAGTTTTCATTTGGCAAGAGCACTAATTTTTCCATTTTTTCTGCGGTGGAAACCAGCTCTTGTTTTTTCGTTGGATATTGTAAAAGAAAGTTGGAAATTTTCTATTGGCATTTTCGGGCAATCGCTTCTAAATGTTATTTTCACAAATATATATACCTTATTAATTGGCAAGTTCGATACTATTCGGAATGTGGGATATTATACGCAGGCAAATAAATACAGCGAAACTGTTAATGTGGCTTCTAATAGTATCCTTTCGGCAGGAACCTTTCCCATTTTTGCAAAAGTGCAAGACGACAAGCCGAGGCTTTTACGCATTTATCGACGCTTAGTTTCATCGATAACCATGATTACATTTCCACTCGTAGTTTTCCTTGTTTTAGCAGCTAAACCACTTATTGTTACACTCATAACTGACAAGTGGATTGAGTCAGTACTGTTATTTCAATTGCTAATTATTTCGAATTTATTTTATCCAATTTATACCATAAATATTAATATTCTGAATGCTCGAGGCGAATCAAAAAACACATTTAAACTAGAAATATTCAAAAAAATGCTGATTGTAATATCAATTGGAGCTACTTTTTCGTTTGGAATAAAAATGATGCTTATTGGTTTGATTGTAGCAAACACTTGTGCATACATTGCATCCACGTTTTTGATAAAGAAATCGATTCAACACTACCTTCGCCATCAATTGATCGACATAGCTAAAACTCTTATTATTGCTATTCTTATTGGCTTTTTTGTGTATTTAATAAACCTCACCTATTATCCGGAGACTGTGAAACTTATAATAGAGGCTGTTGTTTTTGCGATGTTATATCTTACAGCAATCCGATTTGTTTTTAAAGAAAAATGGACAGAAACAAGATTGGCTATTTTGAAAAAGTTGAGCGATTTTCGCTAACTAACTCACTGTCATTTCGCCAGATAAGCTAATCGACAATTTTTGTTTGATTTGTTCCGGTTGCGAAAACTCACCCAGCAAATACATAAGTTTTGTTACAATAGCCTCGATGGTACAATCGTGAGCACTTAATACGCCGGCATACATAAGGTTGAGGCTCGTTTCGTACCTTCCCATTTCAACTGCGCCGGTGCTACACTGACTTCGATTTACAACCAATATACCCCTTTCGTTTGCCGATTTAAGCGCATCGAAAAGCCATTTTTTGCGTGGAGCATTACCAGCTCCAAACGATTCGAGAACCACAGCTTTCAAATTCGGAATGTGCAAAATAGCCTCCACAGTATGCTGAGTAATGCCCGGAAAGAGTTTTAATATGGCAACATTCCTATCGGTTTTGGTACGAACTTTCAATTTAATATTTGGCTCGTTGTAGTGAATATACGAACGAAAATACTTGATATGAACACCTGCCTTTGCTAAGGGTGGATAATTGTAGGAATTAAAAGCATTAAAATGTTCTGCATTTTTTTTGGTTGTGCGGTTTCCACGAAATAGCGTATCTTCGAAAAAAATACAGACTTCAGGTACAATGGGTTGGCCATTTTCGTAGGCAGTAGCAATTTCGATAGCAGTAAGCATATTTTCCTTGGCATCGGAGCGTAGCATACCAATAGGAAGTTGCGCACCGGTAAAAATTACAGGTTTACTGAGATTTTCGAGCATAAAACTGAGCGCCGAAGCCGAATATGCCATGGTGTCGGTGCCATGTAGAATAACAAAACCATCAAATTGATTGTAATTTTCCTCAATAATCATTGCCATCTTTTCCCAAATATCGGGATTCATATCCGACGAATCGATAAATGGAACAAACGGAATACTTTTCAATTTAACACCATAATCATTCAGTTCGGGCATAAAATCCTGTAAGCGTTCAAAATCGATAGGTCGCAAAGCTCCTGTTGTAGGATCTTCTGACATACTAATTGTACCTCCCGTAAAAATCAACAATACTGCACTCGATTTATCCACTCTGCTATTTTAGAATTTTTTTATACGAAATGCAAAGATAATCGTTTTTTTCAGGATTGACAAAACGAATAATTGACAAAATGTTATGTAATTTGAGCATAATATTTCATAATACTATCGTAATGATACCGAATTACTGATTTTCTGAAATTATGTATTCCAAAATGCGTATGAAACACTTACTAAATGAAAAAAAGTTTGTGAAATTCATATCACAAACTTTTAAATAATAATTCGAAAATGTGAGTTTACTTTGCCATATACATCAATTTTACCGTAACCGAAGCGGTTTTCTTTTTAGATGAAGTATTAAAAGCACCACCCCAGCTGTAATCTTCGGCCGAATTTAAACCCACAATTTGAAAAACTCCCTGTGTAGAATTAACCAATTTTCCCAAAGAAGCATCGCCGTTTTCGGCAATTGTATTGGCTCGCTGCAATCCATCTTTTGTTGCCTCGGCAAGCATCTCGAGTTTTAAATTAGCCAGTTTTGTATAGTAATACTGTGGGGGCAACGATGTAATTTCTATACCTTTATTTATTAGTTCTGTAATTTCTCGCGAAAGCTTCTCAATTTTTTCGACATCCACAGAGCTTAAACTAACAGACTGATTTAAGCGATAACCATCGAAGGTGGTGTAACTTGTGCCACCAGGGCCATTAGCATAAATATACTCCTTAGCTATTTCGACTGCCGAAAACGTCATTTCCTCCTTTTTAATACCTTTCTCAGTTAAAAAATTAGTAATAATTACGTTATTACTTTTTATTTCGGAATAAGCAGCCGTAAGCGAATTGTTTTTAACCGTAAACTGACTTTTCCAAACTATCAAGTCCGATTCGAAATTTCGCTCCGACAATCCGGTAACACTTATTGTGTTTTTATCGCTATTACGATTAACAAACGAATAGGATGCAATAAGTACCGACACTACTATTGCAACGGATATAATACTGTGTTGTAAAATTAAATTTTTATTCATACATCTATATTTGAGCAAGTTAAATAACTATTTTTAATTTTTCGCCTATACTTAATTTATTATTTGATTTGTCATTCCATGATTTTAATTCACGAACGGTACAATTATACTTTTCGGCTATCTCCGACAAAGTTTCACCACTTTTTACGGTGTGTGTTTTGGTTTTTTGTTTTGCGCTTATCGATTTAGTTGTTTTATTGCTATTAATTGGAGCTTTCAGTTTTTGTCCTGCTAAAATATTATCCGCACTTAGTTTATTCAGGTCTTTTAATTCAGTAATTGTTAGCCCGTACAACTTCGAAATGCTTTGTAAGGTTTCGCCTTTGGAGACAATATGTGTGACATAATTTTTCAATTTAAACGTCGACAACTCCAAGGAGTCATGATTTTGATTTTCAATACTTTTAGGTTCTTGTGCAATGTCGTTTTTCAATTTTATTTGCTGACCAGCCATAATGACTTCGGATTTCAAGTTGTTGATTTTGATAATATCTTTCACTTTTACACCCCATTTTTTTGAAATACTGAAAAGTGTTTCTCCTTTTTTTACGATGTGAAATTTGGCATGTATCATACTATCAACTGTAGTTTCTACTGTTTTAACATTGCCCAATATTTCCGATTCAATATTGTTTTTAGGTTCTGTCGAAATACGTTGTTTATTCGAATATAATTTAGTTTTCAAGGAGTCGGCTATAAAAACCCGTCCAGCTTTTACGAACCTGCGATTGTAGTAACCCGATTCGGAGTTCGATATAGAAATTCCAACACTCGAAGCTGAATGAATAAAATCAAACTCACCATTTTCATGCTTCGAAACCACCAAACCAACATGCCCGACCCTATTGCCTCGACGGTGTCCATTAAAAAAAACCAAATCGCCGGGAGCAATATCATTTTTAGAAATTGTAGGTAACTGTTCGGCTTGGTCGGCCGACGAGCTGCCTAATTTTATTCCAAAATTGCTAAAAACAAACGACGTAAACCCCGAACAATCGAACGAACTTGGACCTTTTCCACCCCCTCGATAAGGTAGCCCAATATGCTGTTTACTAAAACTTAATACTGAATCGATAATAGATATTGGAGTTGTTACACTATCATTAATTGATGGTGCAGAAATTAAATCAGTTCGTTTTTCTTCTGATTTTAAATAGATAAAATGAGTACCAAAAATTATAAAAATTAAAAGAAATTTTGAACCAATTGATTGCATGAAAATAATATTTTGAAATGATTGCCTTTGAACAAAAAAATTTAATTAGAAAGTGCTAAAAATAGATGTTAGCTTGTCTTCTATTTAATTTGAAATATATTACTTAGGGTGTAAACTCCTGACTTTCGAGAGTTTGCAACTTGTAACATTGCTTTTGCTAGCTCATCGGCACTAATCGGTCGGTAGTTGCGAAGTAAACCTATGCGATTTATAAAAAACATTATTTTTAGAGCCAGCTCTTCCATTGGGCGCTTAGGGATGCGATTACCATAGAGTTGACCTGGACGTAATATGCTCACATACTGAAAGTTGAACTGTTGTACAGTTTCGTCGAGTTTGCCTTTCATGCTCAGGTAAAAGTTGCCTGAAGAGGCTTTTGCACCTGCCGACGAAACAAGTACCAATGATTTTACGCTATTTTCGGAAGCTATTTTAGCCATTTCGTACTGATATGTAAAGTCAACCTTATACTGATTTGTTTTTGACCCTGCTACTGCTAAAGTTGTGCCAAGACATGAAAAAAGCACATCGCCTTGCACCAATTTTGCCCATTGCTCAGGGTGATTGAAATCAACCACATATTCTGTTAGTTTATAGTGAGTTAGTTGTGTGGGACGCCGCACAAAAATTTGCACAAAACTGTATTCCTCATTCGTTAGCAATTGTTTTAAAAGTGCTGTACCAACCATGCCGGTTGCTCCAAGTAGTATAGCTGTTTTCATTTTCTTGTTTTGTATTTTTCGTATGTTGCCAATGTTTTTTCGACATAATCAACCGTAATGCGTCCACGGAAGCGACCATATTTTACTACTTCGTCGTTGTAATATTCCGGTTCCGACTTTTTAAGTAAATAAACATCGACATGGCCAAACCAAACATCCTTATTTTTACCATATTTTTGTGCTAAAGCACGCGCATCGAGTATATGTGCAGGACCCGAATTGTACGAAGCAAGAATAAATTTAATACGCTCATTTTTGTTTTCAATTTTCGAAAACGTAAGATTTAAACTTTTAATATACTGCACTCCCGCCTCAATATTTTTTTCGGGATTCATAATATTTTTCCTACTTAACCCAAAATTCGACGCCGTACGCGGCATTAATTGCATAATACCGGCCGCACCTGCCCACGATACCGAGCTTGAGTCGAAGCGCGACTCGTGGAATGCTACAGCAGCCAACAATTGCCAATCCCAATTAATTTCTGGCGCATATTTTTTAAACAAATGGTCGAAAGGTGAAATTGCCCCTTTTGGTATTTTAATTTTTCTCTGACTAAAATACAAGCTATTACGAAGGTATTTGAAACTCAAATTTGAAATTAACAATTCATTATCGGACGTAGCGCTCCAAAGGTCGATTGCTTTTCGAAGATTTACCGATTCCTTTCGAACGAGCCAACCATTTCGCTGGTAAAAACCCACTTGCAAGCGTACATCCAATTTTTTATAATAACTTTTATACAATCGGGCAACTTTAATATCGGCTACTGTATAGCCAATTTTTCCTGTAGCAACCTGCTCAATCAAATCTTCTTGAGTAAGCGAATCGGCTGCTTGTTGTATTTCAAAATTATTTCCGGTTTCGTTGTTGAGATGCGCTAACCGTTGTTCGAAAGCTGAATTTGCAACAACAGTTACTGTAACGTCCTTTATATCAATAGTATTCGTAAATGTTTTAAAATCCATCGGTTGCACCAACACTTGATAACTATCGTCGAGAGCTAACACAAAATGAAAATGCCGCTTGAGTGATTTTGTTTGCTGAAAATTATAAGCAGCAATATCAACGGTTCGATTGGCGAGCATTTCTATCAATTCAGTTTCGCTTTCGGCCTCCACAATTTTTAGTGTAACTTTAAGACTATCAGCCAAATTTTGAGCCATTTCTAAATCAAAACCCATCATTTCGTCGCGATAGTAAAAATACGAAACCGGACCGGCAATGGTACCAATACGCAACGTATCTGTTTTCAAAATCGTTTCGAGATCCACTTCTTGCGATGAATCGTCAGTATCGAATTTACTTGTACACGACAGGAATAAAACGACGAAAGCAATAAAAACTATAAGGTTGTGATATTTCAGATGCATTTCGTAATTTTAAAGAAACTCAATATTCTCTGTTTTAATTCCTTGATTAGCTTGCAAGTGCAAAAAAACCTGTGCCGTTGCCACCACATCTTTCTGGCAATAAGTGGCAATGCGTTGTACGTTTTTTTCGGCATAATACACCGACGCCACCTGACTACCATCAATATCGTCCTTAGGAGTTGGAATTCCAAATACGGCGGTTAGTAATTTGAGTGAGGTATAATTTTTATAATCACCAAATTTCCAAAGCTCTAAGGTATCGATAAAATTAATATCCCAGGGCTTTTTTCCTGATATATTTAAAATGGGAGGCAGTTTAATGCCATTTATCAACATACGGCGACAGATATACGGAATGTCGAACTCTTTAATATTGTGTCCGCAAAGTGTGTGCTCCTTCGAAGTACAAAATTTAAAAATCAACGCCGAAAAGTCATCCAGAATCTTTTTTTCGTCGTCGCCGGCAAATGACTTGGTTCTGAAACACATTTCCAATCCTTTGAAATAAATAAAACCAACCGAAATACAAACAATTTTACCAAATTCGGCATAAATGCCGGCACTATTCGAAAAGGCATCGGTGGCAGTTGTTTCGTCGGTATATTTTTCGGGCATACGTTTCTGTATCAACCGAAACTTATCTTCCCACAAATGTGCCAAATCCTCCGACATTTCGTTTAATGCAGCAGTTTGAGGAACTGTTTCAATATCCAGAAACATGATTTTTTGTAATTCGCCTGGTGACATCATAATTAGTGAAAAGTTTATAGTAAATAGTTTATAGTTACGAGGATATTTAATTCTCTTTCAAATTCTTTTCAATATAGTTTGTAAGAATTTCGATAGCAATATGATTGTTACCACCTTGAGGCACAATAATATCGGCAAAACGCTTTGTGGGTTCAATAAACTGCACGTGCATGGGTTTTACCGTTTGCTCATAACGTTCCATTACTTTATTTACCGAACGGCCGCGCTCTACAATATCGCGATTGATAACACGAATCAACCGATCGTCGGGATCGGCGTCTACAAACACTTTCAAGTCCATCATTTTACGCAATTCGGCATTTGTAAGCACCAAAATTCCCTCCACAATAATCACATGACAAGGTTTTACCGGAATAGTTTCGGCAGCGCGCGTACAAGTAAGATAAGAATAGATGGGCTGCTCGATAGTTTTTCCTTTGCGGAGCTCCTTTAAATGCTTGGTAAGCAATTCAAATTCAATTGAATCGGGATGATCGAAATTAATTTCTAATCGTTCTTCGAGCGGAAGGTGACTACTATCCCGATAATACGAATCCTGTGGAAGTATAGCTACTTCACCTTCGGGAAGGCGTTCGAGAATTTTACGTACAACAGTCGATTTTCCCGAACCTGTTCCTCCTGCAATGCCAATTATCAACATAAATTATTTATTGTAAATGAATAGAAATGAGCCATAAAAATAAGTATTTTATTTCGAAATAAGGTATAAAAATACAAATGCAGAATGAAACTTAAGCAGCAAAAAGAGCTATAACACTCATTATCAGCATTTTTAATTATCTTAAAACAATATAATTAAGTCTTAAAAAATACAGATACCATTCATTTAGTCCCTCACTTTTAAAATAATTTTCACAATCGTACCTCCACTCCACTTTCTTTCAAAAATATTTTCAGTTCAGGGATTCCAATTTCTTTGTAATGAAAAATACTGGCTGCTAAGGCTGCATCGGCTTTCCCTTCGTCGAACACCGTAATAAAATGCTCCATTGTTCCGGCACCACCGCTGGCAATTACCGGCACATTTACCGCTTCGGAAACAGCTCGGGTAATATCGAGTGCAAAACCATCTTTGGTACCATCGTTGTTCATCGACGTAAGCAGAATTTCACCTGCACCGAGTGCCACAGCTTGTTTTGCCCATTCCACGGTTTTAATATCTGTGGGTATGCGACCACCATTCAGAAACACATACCACTCACCATCAATGCATTTGGTATCGATAGCCAACACCACACACTGACTACCAAACTGACTTGCCAAATCGCGGATTAATTGCGGATTGCGAACGGCTGACGTATTGACCGAAATTTTATCGGCACCACAAGCAAGCAGCACCGACACATCTTCGACACTCGAAATGCCCCCACCTACGGTAAAAGGAATATTGATATGCTTGGCAATGCGTGTTACCAATTCGGAGAGCGTTTTTCGTTTTTCGTTAGTGGCTGTAATGTCCAGAAATACCAATTCGTCGGCACCTTGCTGAGCATAAAGTGCACCCAATTCCACAGGGTCGCCCACATCGGTAATATTCAGAAAATTAATACCTTTTACTGTTTTTCCGTCCTTAATATCCAGACAGGGAATAATTCGTTTTGCTAACACAATATTTTATTTTTAGAAATTTATACCTCACCCCCAAGAGGATGTCTCAAAAGAAAGAAGAACGCAAATTACGCTAATAAACGCAAATTTATAGAAATTGTAATTGATTATATTTCTGACATATACAAAAATGTGGCATGATGAAATTTGTGAAAATTTGCGTCATTTGCGTTCAAAAAACTCTTTTGATACACCCTCAGCTGAGGGCTGCAATTATTGAATTGATTTTCTTAAATCTGTAAATTCATATCCTTTACTTTTTAACTCACCAATCAGACCACTCAACCGAGTATAAAACTTATCGGTGCGGCGCGGGTCGGTGTCAAGGTGAAACAATAGAATATGTCCGTTTAATGTTTCCTTGCTTTCAACAGTCATAATGCTGTTGTAAATTTCCTCACTCGAAAAATACATTTCGCGCATTTCGGGAATCGTATTATCGGCATTGCAGCGCGTACCCGGTGTAAAATTCACCAAGCTAAGTCCCACTTCTTTACACCATTGACTAATACTATCGTTGTACAATTCGTAAGGCGGAACAAAAAGCGGCGCATCCGACTTTAGAATATCGAATTTTGCTAATTCAATAAAGTTTTCCTTTAAATCCCTTATAAAAAGGGCTTTATCTATAAGCAACGAATTTCGATTGGCACGCTGACAGTACTGTAAATACTGGTCGGAATGTGCGCCAATATAATGTCCGTCTTTTTTAATGTCTTTTACAAAGGATTTAAATTTGCGCTTACGCAAAAAATCACCCGTAAAAAAGAACGAAGCTTTCACCTTGTTCTTTCGCAATGCTTTTCTGATTTTTTTTGCACCATCGGCATAATCATTTCCTGTAAAAACAAGACTTATTTGTTTCTTCGAACGGTCGGTTTGCACAATTCCACCTTCTACAAATCGGTTTTTCTCCGGCTGTTTGTTCTCCTCAAACTGCTTTGCTCCCAACAAATACACCAACGAAGCAGTTCCGTCTAAGGTTGGCTGGTTGGTAACGAAATCGCTAAATTCGTCGTGATACAGCGCCCATTTCGATTGAAATCGCTCAAGTTTATCCTTCTTAATCACAGTTTTGGCATCCGTCAATCCATTAAATACCGTATTACGAACCGGACCCGATACCAATGCTCCTTTTTGTGCAATTCCTTTTTCGAAGGTAAAAGCCGAATGTAACTCTACGGGCGTTCGTCCACTTTGCGGCAAACCCACCACCATGCTCACGCCCCACGGATTACAGCCAAAAAGCCAATCCAACAGCGCTGTTTCCATGCCAATAAAAGTAGAATCGCCCGAATATCGTCGATACAAATTGCATTGCGTGGCAAGCGCCGTAACGTAATTATTAGAACCCCAAAGCATGGGTACACCCACACCAAACGGATTATTGTTTTTCCTTAACTCAGCACGTTTTAAACCAAAACGGATATTTTGCAAAAACTCTTCTTTAATTTTAGGATTTTCGGAATTTGCCAACACATAATGTCCGTAATTGGTAAACGGAAACCACTGATAATGATTTACGGTATCGGAAAAAAGCCACGGTATAATTGGCTCTAAACGCCCGTAAGCAGCCGCCTCGTTCTGAAAGCCGGGTTCAAAATTCAGTTGGTACAATTGCGAAGCAGCCAATTGCATATCGTCGGCCCAATTATCCTCTTCGTAAAACACATTGCCTTTAGCAGGTGCACTCTGGCAAACTCCGGGGTACTTTTTTCCATAATTATACAATCGGAAAGCGCGTTTTTCGAGCGTGTCGGCAAAAATGGGATAAAACGTTCGTAGCATATCCGAACCTAACGCAAAAGCCGCTGCATATTTTCCGGCTATGGAGGCCACACCAGTCGAACGGTTTTTAATACCAAATAGTCCTTCGGGCTTGCCTGTAGCACGGTATACAGGACGTTCTTTCGCTGCTCCCCAGCCATAATCAGCTTCGTCGTTGGTAGGCAACCGGAAACCCATTTCGTCGCGGTCGTCGGCCACCTGATAATAAAGCACTTCGTTGCTTGGATTCATTTTCAACAACCAATCCAATCCCCATTTTGCTTCATCCAGCACATCCGGAATTTTGTTTGGAAATAGCAAACCATTGGCATCAAAATTATCGCCAAAAGCGGCCGGATTCATACGATAAGCATATAATAATTGAAAAACAGCCGCTGCCGAAGTACTGCCAAATTTAATATTATTCGATGCATTGTGCCAACCTCCCAATGCATCCACGGCAATAGGCGCAAGTAGTTGCGTTTGAGTAGCATTCTTCGATAGTTTTTTTGAATTAATGGTCGTAGTTGTTGCAACAACTTTTTGAGGCACTTCAAATCCATCGTTTTGGTGGCAATAGCTATTTAGCGTAGGATTAAAACCGCAACGCTGTTGACGTAAATAATTCAACAAAAAATCGGCCGAGCCGCGATAGCTATTTTTATCAATAAAAATGGTAGGCGAAAAACTGTAATCGGCTTTAATGTAAAAAGCACCTTCGTTGCAAAAACTACTGAAATCGAGCGTGTAAACACTCGTAAACTGCTCAAACGCATTGTTTGAAACAACAGAAGTAAAATCAGCCAATTTTTCGTCGGTAAGCGCATCGTGAATCGAAAAACCTTTGATTGCAATTTTTGATTCGCTAATAAAAATTGCCTTCTTAATGCCGTTTGGCGTATATCCAAGTTGATTGATGCGAATAAAAGCATCAAGCGAAAATGCTTGAAAACAAAAATTAAACAACACAAAAAATACAATTAACCGCTTTATCAACATTCCGGAAAGTCTTTTTTTTGCAAATGTAACAAAATTAGTAGAAACAAACAAAGTAAACAGCTCTAATTTGTCAAGCATCTACGAGTTTTAAAAATCCTTTTTTAGACCTGCCTGCCTCAGTCAAGTCCGTTATTTTACATTTAATCCGTCAAATCCGCGTTAATCGGCGTTCCTATTCTTTTTTCTTATATTTAAAATTCAATTTATCAGAATATATACTTGTATAATAGAGTTCATATAAGATGGATTATTTAAGAACGCGGATTTACGCCGATTGAGCGGATTTAAAACGGATTAAAATTCCGACAAGTCGGAATGATTAAGACTTCACTCTTAAATCTTCCCCGATTTATCGGGGATAAAATCCGTTTTTTAGATCGGTTTTTACATTTAATCAGCAAATATCCGCTATCCCGATAGCTATCGTGGACAGCGTAAATCCGCGTACCTATTCTTTTTTCTTATATATTAAATTCAATTTGTCAGACACAAATAACTTGTATAATGTATAGTAATTACATTTACAATTGCTATAAAAACTTGAAATTTATGTTTATATTTGCGGGGCGAAAAATAAACATCAATACCTTTAAAACAAATTGAATATGAAATCTGAAGAAATAAAACAACTGTTTGAAAACTTTGAACTTGCAGTATCGAATATAGAAAATGTAGAATGCTGGAGTGCAAGAGATTTACAGTTATTATTGGGTTATAGTCAATGGCGTAACTTCGAAAACACCATCCAAAAAGCCAAAGAATCGTGTAGGAATGCAGGACAATCTGACGAATACCATTTTGCTGACGTCAGCAAAATGGTCGAGATAGGTTCTAAGACTGAAAGACATATCGAGGACATTCTGCTCACACGTTATGCCTGTTATTAAAAAGTAAATGCTGTAATTTACGATACCTTATTTTAATACCCTAAATGCACATAAATATTTTATAGTAATTACATTTACAATTGCTAACATCTTGAAATTTATGTATATATTTGCGGAACGGAAGAAACCAAATCAATTTATATGGAAAATCAAGTAGAAATATTTCAAAGTATTGACAGTCAAACTGAAATAAATGTTCAGTTTGATGAGGAAACCGTCTGGCTCACTCAGAAACAAATGTCAGAGTTATTTCAAACCACACCTCAGAATATTACCATTCACTTAAAAAATATTTTTGAAGAAGGTGAATTAGATGAAACTTCAACTTGTAAGGATTTCTTACAAGTTCAAGTTGAAGGTAAACGAAAGATTAGTCGAAATCAAAAATTTTATAATCTTGATGCCATTATATCAATTGGCTATCGCATTAAATCGAATATAGCTACAAAGTTTCGCCAATGGGCAACGCAACGTTTGAAAGATTATTTAGTGCAGGGCTACGCCATAAACGAAAAACGGCTGGCTCAAAAACAACAAGAAGTTGAACACCTCAAAACAGGTATTCGGATACTCAACCGTGCGATTGAACAACAAGCTACTGACGAAGACAGTCAAATGCTCCGTGTATTTGCACGAGGATTAGCATTACTCGATGATTACGACCACCAAACACTCGAAACAAAAGGAAAAACCGTTCGGGAAGCCGTTTATCCTACCTTCGACCACTACATGGAATTAATATACACCATGTATTCTGAATTTGCTTCGGATGTATTTGCGCAACCAAAAGACGATAGTTTTCACAGTTCCATAAATCAAATAGCACAAAGTTTCGGAGGAGTTGAACTTTATCCTACCATCGAAGAAAAAGGGGCAAATCTATTGTATTATATAACCAAAAATCATTCGTTTGTTGATGGAAATAAACGCATTGCAGCAGCTTGTTTCCTGCTATTTATGGAGAAAAACAATGCATTATTTGGAGTCGGTGGAATCCCAGTTATCAGCAACGAAGCACTGGCAGCACTCACCCTTTTTATAGCAACCAGCAAAACAGAAGAAGTTGATGCGGTTAAGAATTTAACAATTAGCATTCTGAACATTGAAAAAGATGAATAAACATAAAGCAAAACTGAACGTGGTTGAATGGGTATTTTTGTTGAGATTATTCATATTAAATTAGTTAAAAGGCTAAAATATTATGTTTATATTTACGGGGTGAAAGAGAAGTGGTTTTACTTGCTCGAAAGTTTAGCTCAACGAGCTATATATTGCTTTTTAAAATTAATATGGAAAACAGAGCTTTCCTTTTAACCGGACTTGTTCCGATGTAATCGGAAGCGCAGTCTGGAGACATACGCTCAGAGTTCATTACGAGATTTTACGCTACGGGAGCGGGATTGAGGGCATTGTGATTATAAACAATAATTATTCGTAAAATGTGCAAAAATCAAGGCAGTGAAATAGTACTATTACGTATTACTATATTACTAAATCAGCTAAGGACACAGCTTGAAAAAAATCCCAACGGATGGTGCGAGAAGTTTTACGTTTAAAGAGCATATCCGCGGGGATAGGTGATGCCAAGCACCAGCAGTTTATAAACTTTATTTGTGATGTGCTGAAGTGATTTGTTAAAGTATGTTTGTGAAGATTGTTAATCTTTTAAATTTAGAGAGTTATGGAAGAAAAATTGATTTTTTGTGAAGATTGGAGTATGTCAGCAATGATTGCATTACTCAACAATTCTAACAAATGGGATTTATTTGCTATTTCAAAAGTTAATGGAATGGGCAATGCAGATTATGAAAAGAAGTTATTTGACTTCGACTTTATTGAAATTGTACCGTTGAATAGCAGTACTGGCTTATCGTATGTTTGTTTAAACAAAGACAACAAATGGGGCTTGTTAGAACTAAATGGTGTCGGTAATGTACAATGTGAATGGAAACTTATTGCTGATTTCGTGTATGACGAGATGGATGTGATGTTGAAAGAAAGGAAAATTAACAAAAATAAGTTCTGATAAAATAATCAAGCCAATAAAAAAGCGGCAATTCGTGTTACTAAAATAATTTAAATTACATATTATGAGAGGCTTAACATCATTTTTTTTTAATGAATTATATTCAGGAAGTCTAAACAATTTATTGCATTATGTAAAATCTGATAATACTTTAGACTTAGAAATCCGAGAAAACTATATAAATATCTATTATAGAGGTGGAAATATATTGAGAGTGAGTATTAAAAAATCCTGTTTTCAATTTCATTTTGATGAAAAGTATTTAAAAAATTATACTTTTTTAATGAAACAGACCATTAATAACTTCAAATCTAATCAAGATTGGAATAATTTCATTCCTTTGGCAAAGCAAGCTATGGATTATTATTTTACTAAAGATAAGAAGCAAGAAAGAGAATTTCAACAATTGGTTATTCGGGAAAATAACAATTCATCGATAGCAAATGGTACAGATTATTTTATAATAGACATTGAATATGACAACCATTCCAATGCCCGTTTTGATTTAATAGCTGTTGAATGGCCATCAATAGCATCAAACCGAAAATTAGCAAAAGGGTTTAAGCCCAAATTGGTTGTTATTGAAATGAAATATGGCGATGGTTCATTCAAAGGTAGTGCTGGTATTCATAAGCATATTGAAGATTTTAATGTCTTTAAATCTGAATCGATTAAGGTTCTTAAATTTAAGAAGGAGATGCTAGAAGTTTTCAAACAAAAACGGGATTTGGGACTTATTCCATGCTTATCGGGAATTGGAAAGACTAATTCAAATGCTATAACAGAATTTGCTGAAGATATTGAAATGATATTTCTTATTGCTAATCATGACCCTGCAAGCAATATTTTACAAACTCAACTTTCTGAAATTCAAAATCATGATATAAAGTTCATCACTTCAAATTTCATGGGGTATGGACTTTACCAAGAGAATGTTTTTAAATACACCGAATTTATTGAGCGATTTAAACCCCAGATATTACAATGAAATTTAAAATCCATAGAGGCACAAAAGAAATAGGCGGTTCGTGTGTAGAGGTTTGGACTTCTACCACACGAATTCTGCTTGATTTCGGTATGCCCTTAGTAAATAAAGATAGAAGTGAATTTGACTTTAGCAAATTCAAGAGCCTAACAACCAGCGAATTAATTGAACGCGGAGTATTGCCGGATATTAAAGGGCTTTATGATGAAACAGACAAACTGATTGATGGAGTTATCATCTCTCACGCACATCAAGACCATTACGGATTGCTTCATTACATTCATAAGGGTGTTAAACATTATTTAGGTGAAGCCACCCATAAAATAATTGAACTTAACAATTTGTTTACACCGCAGGAAATATACATTGAGAATGTCCTATATTTTGAAAAAGAAAAGGCATTTCTAATTGGTGATATTTCAATTACGCCTTATTGGGCAGACCACTCCGCTTTTGATGCGTATTCATTTTTAGTGGAAGCTGATGGTAAAAGTCTTTTTTATTCAGGCGATTTCAGAAGTCATGGAAGGAAAGCAAACGCTTTTAAATGGTTTACGCACAATGCACCTCAGCATGTGGATTATTTGCTTTTGGAAGGCACAACCATTAGTAGAGACAGCAAACCATTTAAGACAGAAACCGATATTGAGAATGACTTTGTAAAGGTTTTTCAGGAGCAAAATAAAATCAATTTTAATTTATACATCCGGGCAAAATATAGACCGAATTGTTTCAATTTACAGGGCTTGTATAAGAACCAATAAGACTTTTGTTGTTGATGTGTATGTGGCAACTGTTCTGAAAGAATTATCTGATTTTGCCAAAATTCCTTTTCCTTCAAAAGAGTTTGAAAATTTGAAAGTAATGTTCGCCCACTACACAAATAAAAGATTAACAAAAGAAGGGAATGCGAAAATTTTATATCAATTCAAATCATTTAAAATAACAAAAGAAGAA
>Ga0247840_10003416_pt1 | contig 26859 bp, 26 predicted proteins | sample LaCruzMarch2015__FD_192404 | JGI IMG/M metagenome (GOLD analysis project Ga0247840, IMG submission 192404) | Freshwater microbial communities from meromictic Lake La Cruz, Castile-La Mancha, Spain - LaCruzMarch2015_17m | ecosystem: Environmental > Aquatic > Freshwater > Lake | place: Spain...
GCGCTCCAGGACCTGTGGCACGACCGCCGCACCGCCCTGGTGCTGGTGCTGACCGTGGCCGCCATCCTCGCCCCCCTGATGCTGCTGCTCGGGCTCAAGACCGGGGTCATCGCCACGCTGCGCCAGGACCTGCTCAACGACCCGCGCAATCGCGAGATCATCGTCTACGGCGCCCACCGCCTGGACCGCGCCTGGTTCGCGGCCATGCGCGCGCGCGCGGACCTGGGCTTCCTCCTGCCCCGCACGCGCAGCATCAACGCGACCATCGACCTCCTGGACCAGGCGCAGCGCCCCTATGAGGCGCTCGACCTGATCCCGACCGCCCCCGGCGACCCCCTGCTGCCGCCAGGGCTGCCCTCCCCCGCCCACGCGGACCAGGTGCTGCTGACCGCGACCCTGGCCGAGCGGATCGGCGTCTCTCCCGGGTCGCCCCTGATCGGGGTCGTGCGCCGCACCCGCAACGGCACCCCGCAGACCGCCCGGTTCACCCTGACCGTCATCGCCGTCATCCCGCAAGCGAGCCTCGCCCGCGAGGCGGTCCTCACCCACCCGGACCTGCTGGTCGCCGCCGAGGACTACCGCGACGGTCTGCGCGCGGACCTCAGCGACGCGGACCTGCGCGCCGGCGTCGTCGGCGAGCGTGCCGAGTACGCGGGCGCCCGCGTCTATGCGCGGGATCTCGACGGGGTCGACACCCTGGCCGCGGCCATGCGTGACCAGGGGATCGAGGTCCGCACCCAGGCCGAACGGATCGCCACCGTGCGCGCCTTCGATCGCACCCTCTCATTCATCCTGCGGGTCATCGCCCTGATCGGGCTCGGCGGCTGCGCCCTGGCCCTGGGCGGCGCCCTGTGGGTGAACGTCGAGCGCAAACGCCGGGAACTCGCCCTGCTGCGCCTGTTCGGCTTCCCCAACGGCAGCGTGGTCCTGATGCCGCTCATCCAGTCCGCCGTGATCGCCGCACTTGCCTTCGCCCTCGCCGCCCTGGCCTACCTGGCCGGCGCCGCCGCCTTCAACCGCAGCCTGGGTCAGAATCTGGCCGGGCAGGGCTATGTCTGCCGGCTGGAGCCCCGGCAACTCGCCGTCGCCGCCGCGGCCACGCTCCTGGTCGCACTGATCGCCGCGCTCGCTGCCGGGTACCGGGCGAGCCGGATCGATCCGGCGGAGGCTTTGCGCGACATCTGAACCTAGAAAGAGCAGTCATCCACAGATGAACACAGATGAACACGGATTATTCATTGGCTTACGCCTGGTCGGGGGCTCACCTTGCGGATGATTGTGACAGTAGGGATAAGCGCGAGACAATTTAAAGAAAATCTGTGTTCATCTGTGTTCATCTGTGTTCATCTGTGGATTTTAGGTTGAAGAAGCGGAGGCGGGACGCCCCGACTCCTGTCAGGCCGCCTGAGCGGTATAGAGCCAGCGCTGGAAATCGACGAAGCAATCGCTGATCTGCGCCGGGCTGCCCAGGTCCGCGATGGCGTCCGTCAATGAATTGCGGTATTTCAGCCGCAGCAGCGGCGTCAGCTTCTCCTTGCCCAGTTCCTCGGCGAGTTGGTCCCGGCCGAACCCCTTCTCCGCCTGATTGATCAGGTCGCGCACGGCCAGTGAAGGTCTGGAAGATGGTGAAAAAGAGGCTGCCGTTCTTCGGTACCCGCGCCTTCTTGCGGATGTCCGCGGGCGCGATGTGCACCAGTGCATCGTCAGGGAAGGCCGAAAAGGCGTTGCACGCCTGGTCGGCCAGGATATTGCGGTCGGCCAGGAACAGGATACGCGGCCGGCGCGCCGGCTCGCCTTCGCTTTTCCAGTCAGCCAGGTTCCAGCGGCTAGAAAACAGCTTCCACGCGACCTGGAAGGCGATGAAGGTCTTACCGGTCCCGGTGGCGAGCGTCAGCAGGATGCGGGTGCGCCCATTGGTGATCGCCGCCAGCACCCGCTCGCTGGCGAGGTCCTGATAATTGCGGCCCTGAAAGTAGCCACCGCGATCCTCGAAGGGCACGGCGGCGAAACGGTCGCGCCAGGCGTTCGCACCCGCAAAGGTCAGGTCCAAGAGTTCCAGCGGGGTCGGCAACCGGGCGAGTTCGCCCTCGGACCCGTCTGCATATCGATGCCGCAAAAGCCCTGGCCGTTGCTTGAATAGGCGAAGCGGACCCGCACCTTGCCGGCATAGTTCTTCGTTTGCCCGACACCCTCGGTCAGTGGCTTTTCCCAGGACTTGGCCTCCATGGTTGCCAGCTTGCAGTTGCGAAACACCAGCACTTAGTCCGCAATGTGGTCACAAGGTCCTGGGAGCGCCGCACCCCAGTGCGGCGCGGCCTATCGACGATACGCAAGGCCGGAGCGGGTGCGAGCTCGCGCCGCACTGGGGTGCGGCGCTCCCGGTATCCGATCCGGCCGCCGCGCTTGCTCCCGCTATGGCTTCAGGCCGGAGATTCGCGCCAAGGCCCAAGAAGGATAAGAATTCCCGGGCCGGACGGGGCATTCGCCCCGCCCGAAACGTTTTCTCCGCGCCCGCGAACCAATGGAGCGATTCGGCGATGGCATAAACGTTCGGGACGGGGCGAATGCCCCGTCCCGCCTGCAGTACTCAAAGCCTGCGTCTGATCCCCGGCCGGCCGCCCAGCGGCCCCGGCAAGCCGCGACCACCGCCGCATCAGGACCAGACCCGGCACCAGCAAGACCCAGACGGGCGGCGCCGGTACCCCCATCAGACCCGCCAGGTCGATCACAGTGGCCGCCGCACCGCGGCTCACCTCCAGGGCGAAGGGATAATTGAGCGTCGCCGCGGTGTCGCCGATCTGGTGGTAATAGGGGTTGCCCGGGTCCTCGTCCCAATCGAACTCGATCGCCATCACCGATGCGGAGCCCGGATACTCCTCGGCGGCAAAATACTGGTGGTCGCTCCACCTCGGCGTTTCGACATGCCCGGTGACCGGCAGCGTAGTGAAGGCTTTGACATTGGCGACCATCAGCTCCACCAGCCAGTCATTGCCCATGATATCCAGGTCCTCGGCGGCACCGTCGTTGACATAGCCGATCATGTCCAGGTCGACCATGGCGACGATCTTGTCGCCGGCGTCCTTGGCCGCCTGCGCATAGCGCTGACTGCCGATCATGCCCTGTTCCTCGGCATTGAAGCCGATGAAGCGGATCGTCTGCGCGAACTGGTAACGGCTGAGCACGCTCGCGATCTCCAGCACCCCGGCGGTGCCGCTGGCATTGTCGTCGGCACCGGGCGCATTGGTGGCCGAGGGGTCGCCCGGGGAGTGGCTCGCAATCGAATCGAAGTGGGCGCCGATGATCACGATGTCATCGGGGTGCACCAGACCGGGCAGGGTCGCCTCGACATTGGCCAATTGATAGCCGTCCAGGGTGAAATGGTGCTCGCGCGTCGCGAGCCCGAAGCCGCTGAAGACCTGGCCGACGTAATCAGTCGCCGCGGCGTTGCCCTGGGTCCCGTAATAGCGGGTACCCAATGACACCAGGTGCTCGACATAGCCCTGGTAGTCCGTCAGCGACAGTTCCGCCAGCATACCGCTGACGCTCGGACTCGCCCGCACCGGCGTGCCGGCCAGCATCAGGGCCGCGGCGAGAAGATACAGCTTGACTTGGGACATGACGAACAACCTCCGCAGCGGCCAGACCGCGCAGGGCCTGGATGCTCTCGAGCATGGGCTGCGCTTTACCAGCCACAATCCAGCGCATTGACAAAGGCGCGGGCCAGGACCAGGTGCCCGACCAGGTTCGGATGGATGCGGTCGGGCGCCATGGCCATCGGATGCGTGTGCGTCATGGCCTGGTCGAACGCCGCCTGGGTGTCCACCAGGAGCGCGCCGTGGCGCCCGGCCAACTGGCGCACGACGGCCCCGTACCGGTCCATCAGTGCCCGCATGGGGTCGGCGCGATTGGGCTCGATGAAATAGGGTGTCATGAGCACCAGGCCCTGCAGCCCGGGCCGCACGGCACCGATCAGGGTATCCAGGGTCCGGGCGTATTCATCCAGGGTGACATGCTGCTCGGTCAGGAGCGGGGTGTTGAATTGCCGCCACACATCGTTGATGCCGATCATGATGGACAGCCAATCCGGACTCAGCGCGACCACATCGGTGGACCAGCGCGCGGCGAGATCGCGTACAAATGCCGGACGGGGCATTCCCGGGCCGGACGGGGCGTCCGGGGCCGGACGGGGCGTCCGGGGCGCACGGGGCATCCGCTGCCGGGCCGGACGGGGCATTCGCCCCGTCCGAAACGTTGTCCCCGGACCGGCCGACTTGCGCCAGCGGTCGGCGTTGGAATAAACGCTCGGGACGGGGCGAATGCCCCGTCCCGCCCGCGCAACAATGCCCCCGTCCCGCGCGAGCAATCAGCCAAGAATGCTGACCGCCAGCGGCGAATCCGGATTCGCCGACGACCACACCCAATGTTCGGCCCGAGCCACATAGCCCTTGCGCACCGGATTCTCATGCACATAATTGAGCTTCTGCACGTAGAAGGCCGGATTCTCGATCTTTTTCGGCGCGTTGGTATCCATCCAGAGCCGATAGACACCCTCGGTGTCGACAAACAGACCGAGTACCGATGGCTCCGTCGCCGCCAGGTTCTCCTTCAGTTGCTTGGACGTGAACCGTTTGAAATCGCGCAGGAAGCCGGCGCTGTCCGGGGACGTGAAGAGCAAATGGAGATGGTTCAACATGAACACATAGCCGTTCAGCTCCAGACCCTTGTGCCCCTGGCAGTAACGGATGGAATCGGCCAGGATCGACCAGCGGTTATGCCGATCGAACAGGTAATACCAGCGCTGCACCGTCAGTGTGACGAACCAAGTCCCGGCGTTCAGATCGACAGGCACGCGGCGTGAAGGCATGATGACGGTGACTGCTTGCGATGATAGACATGGTTGAATGCCGGGCGGGCATTCGCCTGACTGCCGGACGGGGCGAATGCCCTGCCCCGAATCCCGGGCCGGACGGGGCATTCGCCCCGTCCGAAACGTTTTCCCCGGACCGCCCGACCCGTACCAACGCCCGGCGGCGGAATATAACGTCCGGGACGGGGCGAATGCCCCGTCCCGCCGCGGTGAATCCCGGTCCGGCTCAAGGTAGGCAAGTAACCTGAGTGGCCGCTGCCGTCTGAGTCGCGATCACCACCCCTCCGGCCTGCCAGCATATGTTGTCGAGAGTACTATCTATAGTGAGGTCTGTGGAGTAAACACGCCAGGTAAAGCTGCCACCAGTCCCGTAATCATAGGTAACGGTATCTACGCCGGTAGTGCCGAGGTTGACGGTCCAGGTTCCCTCCTTCTGCTGCGGGTCGACGGGGTTACCTACGCCGAGCCCCACCTTTTGCAGGTTGTTGGCGGAACCGCTCGTGCCACAGTGAATTTCGTTCCAGTTCTCACCCGCAGGCGAATTGGCATTGATTGTCACGCCTTGAAGCGCCGCGGTGATCTGAGCAAACGACAGTCGCGCTCCGGCACAAGCCGCAAAGGCCCCTGGCCCATAGGCCGCGAGCAGCACCGCCACCGGAAAAACTCGGTTCATTTTCTGCCTCCAGGTTGGTTGAATAGAATTTGCGGTTTACCCCCCGGGGATCGACGGGGCATTCGCCACGGTCGGAATGTTATCTTGCGGGGCGGGTCGACTCGGATCGACACGCCCGCCCGCATCCGGTTGCACCTCGCCCTCAGGCCCATCTCGGCGACCCCTGGCGACCGAACGCCGGGCGCGGCGAGCGCGCCACTCCCCCGGAAACATCCCCGCCGCCAGCAGCGCCCCGAGATAACAGAGCATCCCCAACCGCGCCGTATCCAGCACGCTCCCAAGCAGCCCGACGGTGAGTAGTCCCGCGAGTCCCGCGGCCAGGCCCAAGGCGAGATCAAACCCCGGGGAGTCCGCCGACCGTAGCGCCCGCCACAGGGCAAGCCCGGCAGCGGTCAGGAGCAGCAGCAAGGCCAGGATACCAAGGACCCCCTGCGCAAAATAGAGTTCCACCCATTGCTCATGGATATGCCAGGCCAAATCCTGGTCGCTGACGAAGAGCCAGCGCCGTGCACCCTGGCTGAAGTCCCCGTTGGCGATCAACTCGCGGCCGTCCGCGGCGCGCAGGCTGACAGTGTCCAGATCGACCGTCGCCCCGGCGTTGGGCAGGGCGAGCTTGACGCTGGGGTGGGGCCAATGGCCGCCCGCGCCAAGCCTGCCGGAGTCGAAATCCGCCGACAGGTCGACCCAGCCGCTGCCCGCGGCCTGGGGGGTCAGGACCACCGACAGGCATTGGAAGGAGTAGAGCAGCGCCTTTTCACACAGGGGGACCGCGAAGGGCTTGGCCTCTCCCACCTGGCGCACCCGGATCGTCAGGCGATAGCGCTTGCCGGGCTCGATCCCCACCCGTTGGTCCAGGAAGACAGTCTCCCCGGCCCCGAGCCGCAAATAGGGGTTGCCGCCCTCCCTGAGGATCGCGAAGCTGCCGGGTGGGCGGGCGGGCGCGGCGAGCATCAGGACGGCCTGCGGATACTGACCGAATCCCTCGCCCACCAGGACCGACCCGGCGCCGGGTGTCATCAGCGTCAGGGCGCGCTCCCAATGGGCAAGACGTATCCGCAGGTCGTTCCCGCTGCCCGCCAGCCGCTCCTTGGCAAAGCCGCCGGTGAGCACCGGCAGCACGGCCGCCGCCACCGCCGCCGCCAGCACCGCCGCCGCGATCCAGGTCCCCCGGCCCGTGCGGCCGCGCAGCAGGCCCAGGACCACCACCAGCAACCCCACCCCCAGCCCCGCCCAGCCGCCGCGCGAGAAGGTGACCATCATGGCATAGGCGACCAGGGTCGCGAGGAACACGCCCAGTACCCGCGGCCACCACCGGCGCGCGGTCAGCACGCCCACCACCAGGAACGGAAAGGCGAAGGCAAGGAAGGCCTCGATATAGGCGCCGCCGGTGTGCATGGAGGCGAAGGTCCCGGTCACCCGGAACTCGTTCGCGAAATCGGCGATGCCGACATGGACATGGCGCTCCCACAGCACCGCGAGCGCCACCACCGTAAGCCCCAGGAGCACCCCGGACATGACAAGGTCCCGCGCCTGCCCCAGTCGGCGGGGGGGCACCCGCCGCAACAGCGGCACCAGCAGCAAGGCCCAGAGCATCCCCTTGCCGACCATCCAGGCCTCCACCGGAGAGTGTGAACCGTCCGCGGGCGGCCAGTCGGCACCCCAGAGCGGCCAGAGGCCGCGGGCCATGGCGATCCCCCAGGACAGCCACAGCAGGCCGAGCGCCACAGGATAGAGCCGGTTGGGCCAGGGCCGGCGGTGGACCCCAAGGACGCGCAGATAGCCCACCAGCAGGGTGACCAGGACGACCAGATCGAAGGCGTCCAGGGGCAGGCGACCGGTGATGGGGCTCAGATCCAAGGTCGGCAGCAGGGCCGGCACCACCAGCAGCCAGGCCAACGGATAGGACCAGAGCAACAGGGCGTAGAGCAGCAGCATGGCCGCCAGAATCGGCCAGGCGACCGGGAAGGCGGCGATCCCCGCCAATATGGCCAAGCCAGCCGGCACGGCCAGGGCCATCCCCAGCTTCCTGGGTGCCGGCCACACCAGCAGCGGCGGCGGCGCTGAGCGGTCGGCAGCGACCGTCGGTGCGCCCGCTACCGCCGCGCCCTCCGCCCCCTGGACCGGTTGCGCGACGGCTGCCCGGTCCCAACCGTCCGCGGTGATGCCCGCGCCGGATGCGCGGCCAATCTCCGCACCGACACTGGAAGACACCGCCGCCGCAGGCCGCGCAACAGGCGCCGGCGCCCGCTCCCAGGCGCGGACCACCGGCGACGGGCCACCCGCCGCCGCCGCGCCGGTCAAGACCCGCTCGAACCAGGCGGCCAGGGCATAGGCAAGCAGGGCCGCGCCCGCGGCGATCAGCACATTGGTCGGGTCCGGGTGCTGCGGGGGAAAGAACAACTTCCCGGCCTCGGTCAGCAGGCTGACCGGGATCACCATCGCGACCGCCAGCCAGGGTCCCGCCGCCCGCCGACCCGGGCGTTGCGCCGCCAGCGCCCAGGCCAGCAGGCCGAACGGGAAATACAGGCCCAACTGGGCCAGGGCGCTCGTCAGCGCCACCGACTCGCTGGTGTAATACTGGTAATAGAGCGGCAGCCAGCGGACCTCCGACAGCCGGGCCAGGGCTGCCGCGGCGGAGACCGCGGGCGACCGAAACCAACCCGAGACCAGCAGGACCCCGGCGAGATAGGGCAGGCCCAGGAGCGGCGCGGCCCGCACCACCAGTCGCGCCACCGGCCGCGGCCCGCGCCGCCCCAGCAGTTCGCCCGCCAGCGCCCCCAGCACCAGCCCGCCGCCGCGCATGAGGGCCGACAACCCCTGGGTGACGCCGGAGGCCAACAGCAGTTGCAGCGGCTCCAACACCAGGCCCGCCAGGACCCCGACCAGGAACAGGGTGCGCAGCCGCAACCGCGGCCACAACAGGGACGCCAGGAGCCCGAGCGGGGCCGCGGCCAGGGCCTCGATGGTCAGCCCGGCGGCGCAGCGCAGCAGCCCCCCGCAGCCGGGCGCCACCAACCAACCCTGGTTGCCGCCCGCAAGTTTCCCCCGCAACTCGTCGAACGAGACGACAAAATCATAGGGAAAGAAGGACAGCAGGAGATAACCGAGACCCCCGGCCACGAGCGCCGCCAGCACCGAGGCACGCCCGCCGCTGGCAATCGCGTCCAGCCCCCGGGCCACCCGACCCCGCCCGAAGACCCAGAGCAGGAGGCCGATCAGGGTCCCGCCGATCTCGGCGATCAGGTCGTTCAGGGACACCGTGCGCGGGGCGAACCACTGTTGGGTGAATTCGACGCCGAGCGCCACTGCCACGCAGAAGCCCGCCACCAGGGTCAGGCCCAGCGGCGTCCACCAACCCGTGCGCCGCACCCCGAGCAGGGCGGCGCAGCCGAGGAAGGCCAGGGGAACATACAGGACGATGTTGGCGATCCAGTCCGCCCGGTTGTCGACCCCCAAGGTCAGGTACGGAACCTGTTGGAATTGGGCGAGCGCCTGGTCCCAGGCCAGGGGCCGCACCTCGAAGGGTACCAGGCTCCCGTAGACCACGAAGGCCAGATAGATCAGGAAGGCGGCCCATACGGGGCCGCGGGGGCTGGGGGCGCCTGGCGTCGTGGGATAGGTCATCGGAACTTCCGCTCTGGGGGTCGCGCCGCGCACGGCCGCTCAAGGCCGTGGATTGTAGCGGCAACGGGGGCCGCCGCGGTGCGCTCGCCGAGCGACCGGCGGCGGGCACCCCGTGGCGCGCAACACCAACTCCGGCACCACGCTCAGGCGCGTGCTCCACTAGAATCGTGGTCAACCCAGGAACCGGAGCCAACCCCATGCCCGTCTACGAATGTTACTGCCCCGACTGCCATACCATCTTCAGCTTTTTCTCGCGCCGCATCGACACCGACACCCGCCCGACCTGCCCGCGCTGCCGCCGTCCGCAACTCGCCCGACAGGCCAGCCTGTTCGCCATCAGCAAGGGCCGGGGGCAGGTCGACACGGACGACCGCGCGGGGCTGCCCGCCGGGGTCGACGAGGAGCGGATGATGCGGGCCTTCGCGTCCATGGCCGGGGAGATGGAGCACCTGGACGAGGCCGACCCCAAGCAGGCGGCCCGCCTGATGCGGCGACTCTTCGACGCGAGCGGGCTTGAGGTCAGCGGCGGCATGGCGGAGGCGATCCGCCGCATGGAGGCCGGGGAGGACCCGGACCAGATCGACGCCGAACTGGGGGACACGCTGGAGCGGGAGGACCCCTTTGCGGCCCTGAGCGGCGGCGCGGCGGCCCTGCGCAGCCTGCGTCGGGAGCTACTGCCGGCCGCCCGCGACGACACCTGGTACCCGCTGCACGGCCGGGACCCCAGCGCCGATCAAGGACCCCCGGATGACCCTGCCTGAACCCAGGCGAAGCGCAAACCGGGGGGCGGCCATGCGGTTCGCCCTGTGCGAGCGCCCGGACCCCCATGTTACACTCACGCACTACCCCTAAACCCGACTGTTGGCGCGACAGGACATGGCAACCCAGAAGACCTACCTCGTGATCTCCGCCTTGGGCGAGGACCACCCCGGCATCGTCAACCTGCTCTCCAAGGCCATCCTGGAGCAAGGCTGCAACATCGAAGACAGCCGCATGACGGTGCTCGGCGGCGAGTTCGCCGCCATGCTCTTGGTGGAAGGCAAGTGGAACACCTTGGCCAAGATCGAGAACGCAATCCCCGAGCTGCAACGCCAGCTCAACATGACCATCATCACCAAACGCACCGGTGAGCGTGCCACGGGCCGCAACCTGCTGCCCTACGCGGTGGACGTGGTGTCCATGGACCACCCGGGCATCGTCAACAACCTGGCGGGCTTCTTCGCCGACCGCGCCATCAACATCGAAGACATGGCGACCAGCACCTATGCCGCCGCCCACACCGGAACCCCCATGTTCGCGGTGCACATGACCGTCGGCATCCCCTCGGACATGCACATCGCCGGGCTGCGCGAGGAATTCATGGACTACTGCGACGGCCTCAATCTGGACGCGGTGCTGGAGCCGCTGAAGGGGTGAAGAAAGTACGTGAGTACGTGAGTACGGCCGCAATGCCGTCAAGTTAAGCGCTTCTGGCTCCCACGCTCCCGCGTGGGAGCAAGTGCAGGCGCTCCGCGTCCAGTGCCAGGGCCGGACGCGGAGCGCCCGCACGGCATTCCCGCGCTGGAGCCTGGGAACGAGAAGCCCCGCCTTCGGCTCTCAACTTAGTGGCATTGGGTACGGGCGGTCCTGACGTACTAACGTACTTCCGAACTAACGTACTAATCCACGAGAGGAAGTATGCCATGACCCCGACCCTCGGCGACCCCGTCCCGGACCTCGAACTCAAGATCACCGGCGGGCGCACTGTCCGGCTCTCCGACTACCGCGGCCAACAGCTCGTACTCTATTTTTATCCTAAGGCCAGCACCCCCGGCTGCACCCAGGAGGGCCAGGACTTCCGGGACGCGGCCGAGGCCTTCACGGCCGCCGACACCCTGATCCTCGGCGCCTCGCGCGATGGCCTCAAGGCCCAAGAGAACTTCAAGACCAAGCAGGGCTTCCCCTTCGACCTGATCGCCGACCCCGACGAGACCCTGTGCCGGGCCTTCGACGTGATCAAGCTGAAGAAGATGTACGGCAAGGAAAGCCTGGGGGTGGAGCGCAGCACCTTCCTGATCGATGCGGCCGGCGTCTTGCGCCAGGAATGGCGCGGGGTCAAGGTCAAGGGGCATGTCGCGGACGTACTCGCCGCGGCGCGCGCCCTCGCCGACTGAACCGCGCGGTCGGCAAGAAGAGACCATATCAGTACGGGAGTGCGCGGCGAATCCTTAGCACGAACTCCGGTATTCGATCCAACGCACGCCCGTGCAGACGTACTCTCGCACTCCCGTACCCATGATCAAACGCCAACACGACAAGCCCTGCCTCTTCGTCCTCGACACCAATGTCCTGATGCACGACCCCACCTGCATCTTCCGGTTCCAGGAGCATGACATCTTCCTGCCGATGGTGGTCCTGGAGGAGTTGGACCACGGCAAGAAGGGCATCTCCGAGGTGGCCCGCAACGTCCGCCAGGCGACCCGCTTCCTCGACCAACTCCTGTCCCAGGCCGACAAGGACGAGATCGACGCCGGCCTGCCGATCGACCCCGTCTGCGTCAACGGGGGCGGGCGGGTCCTGCCGGCCGCCGGGCGGCTCTACTTCCAGACCCAGCCCATGGACCTGCGCCTGCCGCAGTCCCTGCCGGGGAGTACGGCCGACAACGATATCCTCGGCACCGCCCGCGCCCTGCACCTGCTGCGGCCCGACCGCCAGGTCATCATCGTCTCCAAGGACATCAACCTGCGGATCAAGGCCGCGGTGCTCGGCCTCCCGGCCGAGGACTATTCCAACGACCAGGTCTTAGACGACGCCGCGCTGCTCTATACCGGGGTCGAGCAGCTCCCCAAGGAATTCTGGGAGCAACACGGCAAGTCCATGGACTCCTGGAAGGAGGAGGGCCGCACCTATTACCGCGTCAGCGGGCCGGGGCTGGACGACTGGTATCCCGGCGAGTGCATCTATAGCGGCGACGACAGCGGCTTCGAGGCGATCGTGCGCGGCACGCCCGGCGCCGCCGAGGCGGTGATCGAACTGGTCGAGGACTACCGGATACCGCGTCACAGTGTTTGGGGGATCAACGCCCGCAACCGCGAACAGAACTTCGCGCTCAACATGCTCATGGACCCGGACCTGGACTTCGTCACCCTGCTCGGCACCGCCGGCACCGGCAAGACCCTGCTGGCACTGGCCGCGGGCCTGGCCCAGGTGCTGGACCGCGGTCTCTACAAGGAGATCATCATGACCCGGGTCACGGTGCCGGTGGGCGAGGACATCGGCTTCCTGCCCGGCACCGAGGAGGAGAAGATGACCCCCTGGATGGGCGCCCTGATGGACAACCTGGAGGTCCTGACCCGCCCCGAGGGCGGCGACTGGGGGCGCGCCGTCACCAACGACCTGGTCAAGAGCCGCATCCGCATTCACTCGCTCAACTTCATGCGCGGACGCACCTTCCTCAATAAATACGTCATCCTGGACGAGGCGCAGAACCTCACCGCCAAACAGATGAAGACCCTCATCACACGCGCCGGGCCCGGTACCAAGATGGTCTGCCTGGGCAACATCGGCCAGATCGACACGCCCTATCTCACCGAGACCAGCTCCGGCCTGACCTATGTGGTGGACCGCTTCAAGCACTGGCCCCACGGCGGACACATCACCCTGATGCGCGGGGAGCGCTCGCGGCTGGCTGATTTCGCGTCCGAGGAGCTATGACCAGCGCACTGGAGCGCTTCGCCCGGGAGACCCTGGGCTGCAACTGCGCACCCGCGGTCTTCCGGCAGGTCGCCGAGGACCTGGTCCCCCTGCCCGGTCTGGCCGCACCGGTGCGACGCATCGCCATCGGCGGGCGGCTCCTGATCTACCTGATCCCGCTCACCGCGCCCGCCCTGGCCGTCGCGCGGATCGGCGACTGGGCCGCGGCGGGCCTGGCGGAGCGCGACCGCCAGGGCATGAACCGGGTGCGCCTGGTCCTGGGTCTGGCGGATGCGACCCCCGCCGCGACCGCGCCCATCGCCAGCGCCTTCGCCCAACTGCCCGTGCGCGATGAGCGCCTGCACCTGCACCTGCTCCCGGCGGCGGCCCTGCACTACGAGTGCGGCGCCCGGAACCCAACCGCATGATCGAGTCGCCCAAGGACCCCATGACCACACCCGAACCCGACCCGGCGCCCCAGGCCGCCAGCCCGCGACCCAGGCGCCTGCGTCGTTGGGCACTCGACCTGACCCTGATCCTGGCGGTCTTCTTGGGGGTCCAATGGTGGCAGGCGCGTCCGCTCGCCACCGGCGCGGCCCCGCCCCTGACGGGCCTGACCCTGGACGGCCAGGCCATTGATCTCAAGGACTTGCGGGGTCAACCGGTGCTGGTGCACTTCTGGGCCAGTTGGTGCCCGGTCTGCAAGCTCACCAACGGCGGCATCGACGCCATTGCCAAAGACCATCGCGTCCTGACCGTGGCCATGGAATCCGGCGACGTGGCGGAGATCAGCCGCTTCATGGCCGCGGCGGACCTGCGCTTCCCGGTGGTACCGGATCAAGACGGCGCCATTTCCCACCGTTGGGGGGTCGCCGGGGTCCCGGCGACCTTCATCCTGGACGCCGCGGGGCAGATCAGCTACGCCACCATGGGCGCCAGCACCGAGACCGGCCTGCGCGCCCGCCTGTGGGCCGCATCCGGGTCCGACCAGGCCAAGTCCGATTGATCCCAGGTTGATACACATCACCGTCAGAACAGGACCGACACCATGCCACAGCCAACCCACACCGCCGCACGACTGCGCCGCCTCGCCTGGGCCCTGGGCCTCGGCACACCGCTGCTGGCCGCGGGCGCCGTCCCGCCGGTGGGCACCGCGGAACTGCGCATCCGCGCCGAGGGCGCGACCGTGCGGGTCGAACTGTCCGCCGCCGCCGAGACCCTGGTCGGCTTCACCGGGACCCCGGGCACCGCGGCGCAACAGCAGGACCTGAAGGTCGCCGAGGAAAACCTCAAGCATGGCGAGGCCCTGGTGCGCTTCAACCCCCAGGCGAGTTGCCTGCTGGAAGAGGCCAAGGTCGACGCCGACCCGCGCGAACGCGACGGCGAGGCCGGCATGGGCGCCAACTACCGCTTCAACTGCGTCTTTCCCAAGATGCTCAACTCCGCCGCCCTGGGCCTCTTCATCGGCTTCCCGGCCCTGCAACGGGTCCATGTCCACTACACCACGGCCCAGGGCCAGGGCGCGGCGGTGCTGACCCTCGGCAACCCGGTCGTGACCTTTGTGCCATTGCAGTAAACCGCTGCCGTGGCAACATCAAGGGCGTACCTTGACCCGCGGTCCGCCCGGGTCTGGCTTCGCCGGGGGAGTAACCAGGAGCGAACCATTTTGTATTAATCATTTGCTTGACGCCCCAGTTAACTGTTAATACAATTTGCCTGTGATTACCTGGGACGAAGACAAACGCCGGCGCAACATCCGAGAACACGGGCTGGACTTCGTTGGGTGCGCGGCGGTGTTTGACGGTCCGGTGATCACCTGGGACGATGCCCGCGAAGCCTACGGGGAACTTCGGATCAACCTGCTTGGTTTCCTCAACGGGATCGTTGTCCATCTGACTTACACAGAGCGCGGCAAGAACCTTCAGGTGATCAGCTTGCGCAAGGCCGAAAAGCATGAAATCAGATACTTTGCCCGCGGGCTTTCCCTTGAGCCCTGAAGCCTGGGAAAAGCTGATCGCAGAGGCCCCCGGGGAAGATCGCGCGCCGACCGCCGCGGAAGAATCCGCCCGGCGCAATGCCGTCGTGGTGCATGAGGGTGGGATTGCCGCGGTCCGCGCGGCCCTGACCGCGCGTCGGCGCGGTCCGCAGAAGGCGCCGACCAAGGTCCCGACGACGATCCGCTTTGATCCGGATGTCCTGGAAGCCTTGAAGACAACCGGCCGGGGCTGGCAAACACGCGTCAACGATGCAATGCGAGAATGGCTCAAAGAGCATTCGCCGCCCGGCGCCGACAACCATCGCTAAGCAGCGCATCAGGTGTCAGCAGCACATGATCAGACCGGGCGGCGATCCTTAGGGAGTTCCGGAGACAGGATACCTGATTCAGCCTGAGGCCAGCCTCGATTGAGTAAACTGTCCCGGGAACGGCACAGCGAGGTCCGCATGGAGCAGCGCGTCAGACCTGTTGCCCGTTGGTCTTGAGCCATTCCTTCAGGGCCTGATTCATGCGCGACTGCCAGCCGGGACCAGCGCCGCGAAACGCTGCAACCACCTCCGGATCGAAGCGCACCGTGGTGGTGACCTTGGTGCTTGCGCGCGGCCGACCCCGGTGCCGCTTCTCGATCTCGGTCCGCAGCAAGGCCGAAGCGTCCGGCGACTCGGCATCCGGTGCCGGCTCGACACCGGCACTGGCGTCGCGGCGAACCTGCTCCCAGTCGGAGCGGTCCTCGCCGCGCGCACAGGCCGCGCGCATCTCCTCAAGGGTCATCGAAGTCATGTTCGAGCCAGTCATGATAAAGCGCTCGTTCGGTACGATGGGCAGGACGGAAGCTGATGATGCGCGGTGCGGTGCCGGGCAGATACACCACGGTGAGCACAGTCAACACGTCGAACACATAGGCGAATACCTGGCGTCTGCGCTCTCCGCGGCGGGCACTCTCGACATCCAGGCGGTAGGGACTCTCCAGCACCAGACCGGCGCTCAGAAAATCCAGCTTGTGCTTGTCGAGGTTGGCCTGCCGCTTGGATTCGTCCCAAGTGTAACTGGTGTTCACGACATTAGTGCAGTAACGCCTATTGTCATCCGCAAGGATTGTTGTTACTACGTCGTACTCCCCCACGGCCTTGAGCATAATCCCGGCCCATTAGCCAACGGCGGGGCCTGTGGTCCGCGCAGCGGACCCTACGGCCCCGCGCCCGTAGGGTCCGCTGTGCGGACCAGCGACCTCCCGTGCAGCAGGGCGGCCCGATTTATAGTCAAGGCCCTCCAGGACATCGGCCGTGTGTGGCGCTTGCTCTCCCAATGGGTGGGCGCCGACGCCCCATGTCGGCGCAGCGGCCGCTAGGCCCTGCCCACGCAGACGCTGTGCCCGCACCGCGACCGCGCAAGCTGCCGCATAGCGTGCCGACCGAACCGCCCATCGTGGCGACATAATATTGATTATAAGCGATATTTTGCTGCGCAACCCAAGACGCACCTGGTTCTGCGGAGCGCTGGACAAACCCGTTGCGCGGTTCAGGCGGCAATATTGCCGCCCGAATCACTAACGGTGCAGCACACCAGCGGGCCCACGGCCTTGACAGTCGGCCGGATTTTTGATCCACTAGCGGCGACCCGGCGGTTTATGAGGTAGTTCGTCCGGCGGAACCTAAGTTAGGCGAGGATGAACAATAAAGGCAACTAATGGATACATTTCTTCGACTCGTAATTTCATTTGCCGCGCTAGGGCTCGCAGGCGCGCACACATTTTTCCCAAGCGTAACCATCGACTCAGTTGCAATCACTTTACTTGCATTTGCACTGCTTCCCTGGATTCCTACACTGTTCCGCAACATCCAACTGCCCGCGGGAGTCAAAAGCATAGAACTTCCTGGTGGCCTTAAGATCGAGGGTCAGGAAATCAAGGACGAGATTGAAAAAGTGATTCTTAGTCGAGATGAAGGCTCGTGGCGCAGGGGACATGAGGATATCGGCCTGACGGGGCCATACAAGCCCAAGGATGTTCAGGAAAGCCGCAAGAGCGTCTTACCTTTTGCTACTGATGATCCGAACCTTTCCCTTGTTGGTCTACGAATAGAAATTGAGAAGAGAATTATACGAATCTCGGAGGCTGCGGGGCTAGCGCCTGACCGGCGTCCGTTATCTCAACTACTGCGAGAGCTTCACGGGAAAGGCATTCTCTCCAACAGTGCGGCCGATGGGCTTACCCAGTTGGTATCACTGGGTAATATGGCTGCTCACGGTCGTATCGCCGCACTGGATATTCCTGATGTGGTATGGGAGCTCGGGCCATCGCTTCTCCGAGAGCTTGACGCAATAGCGGAACGCGCCTAACACTTGGCGAGTTTCCTCGTAAACCCGCCCAGCGGTGTCACGCTTATGATCTAAGGCCGCGCGCCCTTGCGTGAATTAAGACCAATGAGCACCGTATCCAAATACAAAGGCATTATTGAAGCAGAAGCCCTAGCTCAAGGTCTTTAAGAAGATCGTCGGTGGATGATGATTCGCGGTAGCAAGAGAAATGCACATTGCCAAGAAACAGCTTCTCACGATAGGCGCATTTGTTGTGATGTCTTTGGGCGTGTCAGCGTTTATGATGTACATCGCTTTAGACCACAATCCAATGGGAGAATTTCTGGAATATCAGGAGCAGCCGGGAGAGCGCAAGGGGAAAATACAATGGCTGCATTTGCTTGACTTGGGATTTCTTTGGTTCGTTTTTTCTCTGCTCGCTTTTGGTGCAATCGCGCTTTTCATTAAAGTAGCTCTTCGACTGTTTTCACGATAAGGCCGTTCCGGGGACAGTGTACTTAGATTCAGCATAATTGGCCTCGATCAGCGTTCCGGCTAGTTCCCGGACGGAGTCCAAGGCTTCAGCCTTGGATCGGCAGGACCAAGGCTGACGCCTTGGACGCCGGAAGAGGGCCGCCGGCCGGGACGATGATCGAGGCCGCATAATTCAAATCGCGGCAATACCTCATGGGGTTTCGTTCCTGCGCCCAAAGTGATTAGATAATAAGCGTAATAGTTCAGCCTATGCCTGCATCGGTTTACATTGAGTCATCCATCATCAGCTACCTTACGTCTCGACCAAGCCGAGACGTTGTCAAGGCTGGGCGTCAGGCTATCACTTCCGATTGGTGGATCAAGTCCAGGAGTCAATACGAGGTCTTTATTTCGGCATTGGAACTTTAGGCACATCAACAACGCCGAGACAAAGGCACTGATTGCCCGGGTCGTCGAAGCCGATGGCTGGGTATGTCCTGTTCTCTGCTCGCCCGAGGAACTCGGAGGTAACGCTGATGAAGAATGACGCTATTGTCGATGAGGTCCGGAACCATGGCCTGGCATTGGCCGCGCGCTACGGCAATAATACCGGGGCAATCTGCAAAGCCCTTAAGGAAAGAGAGCGGTCATCGCTACGCAAGGTTGTTGATCGGACGCCACGTCGGTTGGCAATAAAATCTCAGTAGCCAGCTTAGCTCGCGTAGGGCGAAACGCGGCCTTGGTCACGGTTCCGGCCGCGACCCTGACCGGTTCCGAAATTTCTTGACAGGATTAACAGGATTTACCAGATGGGGACAGTTTACCTATGGGAGAATTTCTGGAATATCAGGACCAGCCGGGAGAGCGCGAGGGGAAAATACAATGGCTTCATTTGCTTGACTTGGGATTTCTTTGGTTAGCCGCCCGCCCGTATCGCGTGTTGGTCCTGCTGCCGAACAGCGTAAGCCGCGAACAACAATTATAGGGCAAGCGTGCAAACGTTTGCGCAAGATCATTACAGGGGGGCGGCGCGACAACGTGCCAACGTCGGCAGGCATTGATCGTCGTTCCGGCCGCAAGGAGACAGGAGGTCGAGGCTTTAGCCGGTCGACATCGCGTCTTCGCGGCCCTGATCCGGCTAAAGCCTCGATCTCCGGTGTGGGACGCCCGGGTGGCGGCCGGGACGATGATCAAGGCCCGCCGGCAGGGGGATCCGGGCAGTCATGAACAGTGAGCGGTTCGGATGCGCGATCCGACTGACCGACCATGCCAATAAGCGCATGGTCGAACGAGACATCGACGAGGCGCGGATTCTCGACCTCATAGAAACCGGGCAAGTCAAGTTGAAATGGTTGTCCTGGAAGCGCGTGAAGCCGGGTTGTTACCGGCGCTGCTGGACACGAGAAAGGCCGCCTGAGAGCGGTCCGCAACGAATGAGTAAAGACGCCGGGTCGCCGGGACACTGCGTCCGCCGACCCTGTTCCGGGGACAGCATACTTTGGTTCAGCGTAATACCACCCTCTATTGAGTAAACTGTCCCCGGAATTCAGCCAGAAGCATTTGCGCATGTGCCGTCTGATCCAGCCGGAGAGCGCATGAACCTCGCGGCGCCAGTTGGCATAGCCGTAGTAGTTCCACCAGCCGGTGATGTAGCGTTGCCACTGGTCGCGCAGTTGCGCAGTGGTGAGGCTTTGTCCGGCATCCCAGAGCATTCGCACCCGCTCCTTGAGCCGCTCGATGGCCTTCGGCGCGGGGCTCACCGGTCCACCCGGGTGGATGCGAAATCCCAGCAACGCGGTTTCCTCGGTGCGGTGTGCGCCGCTCTTGGCGGCGTTGACTTCCAGGTCAAGGTGCTTGTGCAGCCACCGCGTCAGGCGTCCCAACACCCGCTCGGCGGCCCGGTCACTGGACACGAACACGGCGATTAACAAGTACATGCCCATGTCGGGCACACTAGGGTGCGCCGCGCGCACCCGTGCCACCGCGATGCCGCAGCGTCCCTGCGGCAGGTGCGCGCGGCGCACCCTACGCCGTCGGGCGCCGACCGCCCCGGGCCGGAGTCCAAGGCTTCAGCCTTGTCGCCTCAGCACATCGGTAAGGAAGAGGCATTTTTCCGGGTGGCCCAAGGCGCGCCCGTCTATGCGGAACGCCCTTCGCCGCATGGCGCGGTTGCGGCGGCAAGATTGCCGCTCAAGCCCCCAACGGTGCGGCGCGCGCCCCCACTTAAGGGTCTTGACAGTCGGCAGTAATTTTGATCCACTGGCAACAATCATGTGATTCTTGAATCAGGCAAGCTGCCTCTTGGGTGTTTGATCGCTAACCGGGACACCGCGGTCTATACCCCGGATTAGCGCAACGCTCCCACGCTCGGTCAACCAGCCTGCGCTCGGTTGCGTAGCGGGTGAGTGCATGGACCGCTCGCTGATTGCCGACCTCTGGAGAACCGAGCCATGATCGTTCCGCATTGCCTCCCAGCCCGGCCCCAACCACGCACCTCTGCGGCTATCGCCGCCGCCCTGCTCACCTGCGCCCTCGGGATCGCCCCGGCCGCCCTGGCCGAGACGATCACGCAGCGCGCGGACTCGAATTATTCCGACGACTGGAACACGCCGGCGATCTGGGGCGGCAGCGCCCCCAGCACGGGTAACCAGTATCTCAACGAAGGTGATTCACCCCAGCATCAATTCACTACCAATGCTTCGACCACCGCATTCCAAGGGGGTGAGCTGGTCATCGGTGGACCCAGCGGGGACAAGGGTGGTGGGGGGCTCGCGATACGCGATACCGGCACCCAACCCATCCCCAACGGACTGAATCTCAGGGACGGCGGCGCCATCTTCATGAGTGCGCCCGGGACCTCGACCCTGGATGGTCCGATGACCCTCAGCGGGACGGGCGGCCGAGTGTTGATCAACGGCAACTCGCCGGGCGCGACCCTCGCCTTTACCGGGGGGATCTCCGGCAGCGGCGGTCTGACGCTGGACCTCGGCGACATGGGCCACGCGGTCTCACTCGCCGGCAGCAACAGCTACTCGGGCACCACCGAGATCCTGCCCGGGGGCACCCTGCGCCAGGACGGCGCGGCTGCCCTCACGACCGGCCAGGGCGACACCATCGTCAATGGCAAGCTCGATCTCGGCGCCCACAACGGCACCGTCGCCGCGCTGACCGGCGCGGGACGGGTCACCAAGGACTTCGGCGACACCACCTTGACCCTCGGTGCCAACGGCAGCGGGGACAAGACCTTCAGCGGCATCATCGACGACGGCATGAGCGGTACCCTCGCCGTGGTCAAGACCGGCGACAACCGCCAGTATTTCAGCGGTAACAACACCTACAGCGGCGGTACCACGATCAACCAGGGCGAGTTGCTCGCGCTCGGCAGCGGCACCCTGGGCAACGGACCCGTCACGGTCGGCGGCAGCGGAACCCTCATGCTCGAGGGGGGCAGCACGGCGGGCGGGACGACCCTGGCCGGCCGCAGCGACACCCAGCGGCACATCGACGCCGTGGGCGGGGCGAGTGCCGTGGGCGGGCTCACCCTGACCGGCAGCGCGACCTCATCGGATCAGTATGGACTCCGGGTCAAAAATGCGGACGACACCCTCACGATCGACTCGATCACGGCGGCGCCCAGCGTCAACAACCCGGTGCTGAATCTCGACGGCGCGGGCAGCGGCGTCGTGACGGGGGCAGTCGACCTCACCGGCGCGCCGGTCGCCGCCGCCACCGACAACCTCCCCACCCCCCAGGGCACGGGCGCAACGATCGTCAAGTCCGGCACCGGAAACTGGGACCTCCAGGGTGGCGTCACCGGTGCGCGGACCCTGCAGTTCGGCCCGGGCCAGCTGCGGGTCGCGGGCATCCAGGGGACCGGCGGTACACTCACGCTGCTGGGCCAGGCCGCCGCGTCGGGGCTGCCGACGTCCTCCTCCGCGACGCTGGCGGACGATATCGTGTACGAGCAATTGGTGGTAACCGGCGATGTGTCGGGTCAGGGTGAGGATCTGTTGCAAGTGATGTATATAACGACCGAAACCCCGGAGTCCCAGCTCCACGTAGAACTGGTGACGGTGAATACCGACGCATCGACGCTCCTGGTGCAGCAGGTTCAAGTGACAACGCCGAGCCCGAAAACAGAACTCGTCATGCGGGCGAGCGAAAAAACCATGCGCCGCGTCAACAAGATCTCCATCGGCAAGAGGGCCACCCTCGACATGAAGGCGAAGTCAAGGCAGCGTCTGGCCGCCGCGGGCACCGCCGATGCTGCCGCGCCGCGCGCCCCGGGTGTCGCTGATCCGAGCGCCGACGAAACCGATTGGACAGTGAATGCCGACCAGGTCGTGAACGGCCAAGGCACCGTCGTGGGCAACGTGGCGGTCGACGGCACCATCGAGGTCGGCACCGATCAGAGCACCGCCGAGATCGAGGTCCAGGGGAATCTGACCTTCGATCCGGGCAGCGTCCTCAAGATCACGATCGATCCGACCGGCCTCGGCAGTTCGGATCTGCTGCGGGTAACAGGGGTCCTGACCCTCGCAAATGGCCTTGACCTGATACTCGATGTAGTCAACGGCACGCTGGACGACCCCGTCTACATCCTCACGAGCTACGGCAGCGCGCCGGGTGACTTGGTAGGCCGATTCGATCCGGCCGTGGCGCCGGCCGGCTATCGATTCGATTACGCCTTCGCAGGCTCCAACGTCGCATTGGTGAGCGAGTCCGTCCCCGCTCCCGCTCCGCTGGTCCTCATCGGCCCTGTCCTGCTCGGGCTGGCGCGGCTGCGCTGGGGCTGCGGACGACGTTGTCGGTCTTGATCATCACTGCGGCCGCGCGCCCTCGCGGCAACCCGTCGCGGCCGGGGGCCGCTCCTGCAGCGTAGGAGCGGCCCCCGGCCGCGACGGTCGTCAAAAGCTATGATCTCTCTGTAATAACAAGGCTCTACGATGATCGCAATCAGCTACCGCAACGGGTACGAACGACAACGGATGCCGCGCCAGGCCTCGACTGCGTTCACCGGCGCCTGTCTCGCCGGCCTGCTGTCGCTGCCGTCGGCGGCCGTCGGGGCGGCAGGGCTCCCGGACGGCTTTGTCTATCTGCGAGAGGTCGCGCCCGCCATCGCGCAGGACATGCGCTACTACGGCAGCCACAATTTCATCGGCCGCCCGATCGACGGCTATCAGGCCCCGGAGTGTATCCTCACCCGGGAGGCCGCCGCGGCAGTGAAGGCGGTGCACGAGGACCTTGCCGCCGCCGGCCTGCGCGTCAAGGTCTTCGACTGCTACCGCCCCACGCGGGCGGTGGCGCAGTTCGTGCGCTGGAGCAGGGATCTCGAGGACCAGCGGATGAAGGCGGAGTTCTACCCGAACATCGCCAAGACGGACTTCTTCCGGCTGGGCTATGTCGCGGAGCGCTCCGGCCACTCGCGCGGCAGTACGGTGGACCTGACCCTGGAACCCGCCGCTGCGCCGCCGTCCCAGGTGGGCGCGCGGGCTGAGGGGCCGGCGGTCGCCTGCACGGCGCCCTTCGCCGAGCGCTTCCCGGACAGCCCGCTGGACTTCGGCACCGGCTTCGACTGTATGGACCCACTCTCCCACCCGAACAGCCCCGCCGTGCCCAGCGAGGCCCGGCGCAACCGCGCCCTGCTCGCCCAGGCGATGGAGCGGCACGGCTTCCGCGGCCTGCCCGAGGAGTGGTGGCACTTTACCTTCAAGGCCGAGCCCTTCCCGGACACCTGGTTCGATTTTCCAGTCACGGCCCCCGGCGAGTGACGACTGTCCGGCGGCCGAGTTTCGCGACTGGGCGCTTGCAGTCCGGCCCGGCCTGGGAGCGCCGCACTGGGGTGCGGCGCTCCCGGTAACCGTCTCGGCTTAGCTCAATGGCAGTGACGCTCCAGAGACGGGGCAAGTATTCGTTGACTTGGCGCACCGACCAGAACCGCTGGACGCGATGACGGTGGTCGCGTATGGCGTTTTTTCTTGAGTGTGCGGGGTGTCCGTCGTAAGCGGCCTCAGTCATCCAGATAATGGCGACAGAATTTGAGCCATCGCCGATTCGGCGGCGTTACTGGTCTGCTGCGCAGCTCACCCGCGTTTTCGCGAACCGCGGAAAACGAACAGTTTTCTTCATCCGGTTGTTTGCTCTCTTCCTCATCGCCGTAGCGGCCATCCATCCAAACGCTGATCATGATAAAATCTTTGTCGTTTTCGTGCGTGACGAGGATAGCGCGGTAGGCGGCATTCAGCGACTCATCCAGCGAGGTCAAGATGCGCATCAGGGCCGCGTCCCCGGCCGGTTCAGCGAGCCCCGCGGGCGCTTTGCCGCGGCGGCCCAACGGTGGCACACTGCGCAGACCAGCCACGGAGAAACCAGAATGCCATCAACAAGCGCCGTCATCGCCATCGCACCGGAGGCGCCGACCCTCAAGGCCCATGCCTTGTTGTTGGGCCGCCGTCTGGACCTGCGCAGTCTCACCCGCGTGGAGCCGCTGGCCATGAATCCGCTGGTGGTGCGGGTCAGCGGCGGCGGGCGGGCGGTGCTGATGCGCTACGGCGCAGCGGTCCTGTTCGACGTGGCCCCCGGCGCTGAGGCGTCATTCCTGCAACTGCTGGCGCCCTGCGTACGCGAACCCCTGGCCACCCCCGAGACCGAGACGCTCGAGATCGTCATCGACAGCACCCGCGGCGACCTGATGGAACGCGACCGGCTGGTACTCTGCGACTCCGACGCAGCGCGCCTGCAGGTGGTGGCGGACGTGCTGGGCAAGAGCGTGCTGCTGGCGGACCAGGAGGCGCAGGTGGCACGCGCCTTCGACCGCATCGACCCCTTGGCCGAGGAACTGCATCGGCACGGCCGCGGGGCGCGGCGCGCCCGTCACCTGATCCGTCATATCGGCGAGACCCTGCTGATCCAGCACCGCCTGGTGGGGCGCGCCGAGGTCGGTGACAAGCCGGAGGTGATCTGGGAGCGGCCGGACCTGGAACGCCTGTTCCTGGGCCTGGAGGCCGAATTCGAGGTCCGTGAGCGTCAGGTCGCCCTGGAGCGCAAGCTGACGCTGATCAACGACACCGCCGCGACCCTGCTCGACCTGCTCCAGACCAAGCGCTCGGCGCGGGTGGAGTGGTACATCACGATCCTGATCCTGATCGAGATCGTACTCACGCTCTATCAGTTGTTCGTGCGCGGGCCGGGCGGCTGAGGTCCGGCTCAACCGAAGCGCCCGTGCAGGAACCAGTCGCGGCGGCCCCTGAGGTCCCGATAGACCCACAGCCGTTCGCCGCGCGGGCTGGTGGCGACGAAGTAGTCCCGCGCCACGGCGTGCTCATCCCACCAGCCGGTGTCGATGCGCTCGCGCTCCTGCCCCAGGTCCAGGGCGCCGTCCAGCCAGGGGCGGCCGTCGCGCACCGCCAGGGGTTGGGGCTGCGGCAGGAGCCACAGGGGGCGGTCCGGGCGCGGGTGGCCGCGACCGGAGGCGCCGGGCTCGACCCAACACCAGGCGTACTCGGGGCGGTGGTCGGCCGCCAGGGCGAGGCCGCGCACCGCGTCCGGACCCAGGCGGGCGCGCAGCCGGTCCAGCAGCGCGGTGTCCGGGGCCCGGCCGGGGGGCAACAGGCGCGCAAAGAGATCGCCGGGGGTGGGGCTCAGGGGCTGGACCTGGGTCGCATCGAGGCCGATCCCGCACACCGCGGCCGGCAGTTCCAGGCGTTCCAGGTGCCCGCGCAAGAGTTCCAGCCAGCGCTCCGGGTCGGCCAGGGGGCGGGCGGCGCCCAGGCACAACCGGGTGTCGGGGTGCCGCGCATGGCCGAAGCGCCAGTCGAGCCGCGCCACCCCGGCCTGGCGTCCGAGCAGGAAGCCGCCCAACTCCGCGAGCAGGCGCCGACAGGGGAAGACCAGGGCCGACGCCAGTTCCACCGCCGCGGGCAGTTCGAGGTCGCCGCGGTACGCGGCGGGGGGCACGAAGGGCGGGCGGGGGTCCGGGGTCTCGCCCAGCAGGCGCTCCAGCCAGTCCACCCGCCGTGGCCCCAGGCGCTCGCGCAACCCCTGGCGGGGCAGGCGCAGCAGGTCGCCGACCCGGCGCAGGCCCATGGCGGTGAGGTCCTCCAACTCCCGCGCGCCCAGGCCCAGGGCGCCCAGGGGCAGGCCGGCGAGGGCGGCACCCAGGGCCGCACGGTCGGGGATGAGCGGGTGCCCGCCCGCCCCGCCCCCGGCCTGGATCGCCACGACCAGGGCGCCCAGGGGCGTCGGGGCCAGGGCGAGGCGGCCCTCGTAGCCGAGCCCGGCCAGGCCCTCCCCCACCTGATCCAGCAGGGACTGGGGCCCGCCGAAGAGACGCAGGCTGGCGGCCACGTCCAGCAGCAGTGAGCGGGGCGGCGCCAGGCTGACCACGGGGGTGAAGCGGGTGGACCAGGCGGCCAGGCGCGCCAAGGCCTCGCGCTCCGCCCCCGGGCGCAGCACCCGCACCACGAGCCCAGCGCAGCGGGCGCGGGCGGCACTGACCGTCAGCCCCGGGCGAATGCCCGCGGCGGCGGCGGCCGGGTTGCAGCGCAGGATGCGCTCGCCCTGGCGGGTGGTGCTGATGGCGAGCGGCAACCCCGCGGCACAGGCACGCCCCAGGACCTCAAGGGGTAGCTGGGGGAGATAGAGCGCGAGCCAGCGCATCGGCGACTCCCGGGAAGAATGATTGTCCGCAAATGAACGCGAATGAACGCAAATAAGAGAGAATAAGGATTAGGGAGGTCGTTATAGCGCCAAGCCGCTCGGGGGGCGCAGGGTGGATAAGGTGCGCGGCAATATGTCGAGATTAAACTCTAAGGGCGGGCGCCCCGCCTCCATCGCGTACCCTTGGGCGCGGGACAGGTGCAGCACGATCGCCCATAATTCATTTGCGTTCATTTGCGTTCATTTGCGGACAATCCCCTTCCTGGTAAGCAGCGGCCCCGCTCAACAGCAGGGTCAGGACCGCCCCGGCCCGGCCGCCGCGCTGTTTGAGGACCGTCACCCGGTAACCGGCCGGGGCCGCCTGCACCTGCAGGCGCAGGGCGGCGGGCGAGGGCTGGCGGGCGGCCCCCGGGTCCCGGAACAGGAAGGCCAGGGCCGCGCCGGCCGCGGCGGCCAACTGGAGCCGGCGCAGCGCCGTTGCGTCCCAGCGCCCGCCCCACAACAGCACCGCCGCACAGGCCCCGGAGCGCAGGCCCTGCTCGGCGGCCCAGGCACACCGCGCCCCGGCGCTCACCAGCACCAGGCGCTCCAGGCCGACAC
>Ga0247840_10003420_pt1 | contig 26845 bp, 27 predicted proteins | sample LaCruzMarch2015__FD_192404 | JGI IMG/M metagenome (GOLD analysis project Ga0247840, IMG submission 192404) | Freshwater microbial communities from meromictic Lake La Cruz, Castile-La Mancha, Spain - LaCruzMarch2015_17m | ecosystem: Environmental > Aquatic > Freshwater > Lake | place: Spain...
CATGGCCCTCGACCAGAGGGAAAACTCCCGTGCGCTTGACCTCTCGGGCGGGATGATCCGGCGTCTTGTCATGGCGCGGGCGCTCCTCAACCGGCCGGAGCTTCTCATTCTCGACGAGCCGACGACCGGCCTTGACCCCCAGTCGCGCCACCAGCTATGGGAGCGCCTGGAGGAGCTCAGGGCGGGCGGGCTTTCGATTCTGCTCACGACCCACAACATGGATGAGGCCTCCCGCCTCTGCGACCGGCTGATCATCGTGGACCAGGGGCGTCTCCTGGTAGAGGGGAAACCGGCCGACACGTCATAGAAATTACAGATCCGGCGGAGGGGCTGCTGGCTTTTCTCGGTGTACGGGGGGCGCGTTTCGAAACCATTGGCCACCGGCTGATCGTTGATCTGGAAGATGGAACCGACCTCTACCGGGAGATCAGCGAGCACTTCACCAACGGCGGTTGCGCCATGCGGATGGCAACGCTGGAAGATGTGTTCCTAAGACTGACGGGAAGGGAGTTAAGAGAATGAAATTCTATCCGCCACTCTCCCGCCGCTTTCTGCGGGTCTGGCAGCGCAACTGGACAGTCTATCAGAAAAGCTGGAAGATCAGCTTCATCCCGCCGCTCCTCGAACCCCTCTTCTACCTGCTCGCCTTCGGCGTCGGTCTGGGAGGTCTCGTGGGAAATATCCGCTACGAAGGAGTGGATATCTCCTACACCCGCTTCATCGCCCCGGCGCTCGTTGCGATTACGGTGATGAACAGCTCCTTCTTTGAAAATACCTACGGCTCTTTTGTCCGGATGTACTACCAGAAGACCTTCAACGCCATGATGGCGACGCCGCTTACCGTGGAGGAGATCATTGCTGGTGAGATCATCTGGGGGGCGACAAAGGCGGTGATTGCAACGGCGATCATGATGGTGGTGATCAGTCTCTTCGGCCTGATCCGCTACCCGGATGGGCTGCTTCTGCTGCCGCTTGCCTTTCTGGGGGGGCTTGCCTTTGGCTCGGCGGGGATGGTCTGCACATCACTGGTCCCGAGCATCGAACTCTTCAACCTGCCGGTTTTTCTATTCATAACACCGATGTTCCTCTTCGGCGGAACCTTCTTCCCCATGGGAAACATGCCCGGATGGGCGCAGACTACGGCCGATTTGCTCCCGCTTACCCACCTGGTCAACCTCTCCCGGGCCTTCACCAACGGGCGGATCGACGCCGGGCTCCTGCCGGGAATCGGCTACCTCGCCGTTTTCGCTACGATCACATTTCCGCTGGCGCTTTACAAAATGCGCAAACGGCTGATCAAATGAATTGCTGTTCCTATATTTGTTAGCGGGATTAAAATGGCAAGGATGATGGTTTTTAGACGGGAGAGTTTTTCCCAAAAAGCAGGGATACTGGCTCTGCTGCTGCTGCTGGTTATTGCATGCGGTGCGCCGCAACAGCAAACGCTGCGGACGGAAAAGGATTATCAAATAGCGTTTAACGATGCCTATTTCCACGGCAAAGCCAAAATGGAAGTCCCCGTCAAATACGGACGGATTGACCTTGTAACCAGTGATTACGTCATTGAAGTGGACAGGTTGGAAAAGTTTCATGAAGCCATTGGCCAGGCTCTGCACTACGCAAAGGAAACCGGCAAAAAGCCAGCCATTGCAATATTTATGGAGGAGCAAAGAGACGAGGATAAAGAGAAGTTAAAGTATGTAACCCGTCTTTGCGGCTACTATAAAATTAAAGTATGGTTTATCAACGAAGAATTGGAAAAGGCAGGCAGAAAATAACCTGCCTGGAAATGTAGGGACACTTCCCGTATTTATGCTTGACGATTTGTGCGGATCAGGGTAGTAACCATCTCATGTCAAGAATCGCCCGCCTCATAGCACCCCATTATCCTCATCACATCACCCAACGTGGTAATAATCGCGCCGATGTCTTTTTTGATGATGACGACAAAGCGACATATTTATCCTTCCTGAAAGACTACTGTGAAAAATTGAATGTTCAGATTTGGGCATATTGTCTGCTTACCAACCACGTTCATATCTTGGCCGTTCCCGCTGATGAGGGGGCATTGTCCCGATGTATCGGCAGGACAAATCTTCTGTATACGCAGCATGTAAACCGAAAATACAAACGAAGCGGGCGGCTATGGCAGAACCGTTTTTTTTCGACTATTGTTGATAGCGAGTCCTATTTGTGGGCGGTGGCGCGATACATTGAACAAAATCCGGTGAAATCAGCGATAGTTGCGCGACCTGAAGACTATCGTTGGTCGAGTTGCCGGGTAAATACAGGTGGACTGGGCGATGTATTGGTAGATACAGGGTGGCTTGACGAAAATGATCGGGGAGCTTACAAAATCTTTCTGATAAAGCAAGATCCGGTGATAGACCAAAAGATCAGGATGAACACTTCCACCGGTCGCCCTCTGGGAAGTGAAATCTTCATCGGGGGACTGGAGAGCGAGCTTGGCCGAAAGATATTGCCCGGCAAGGCCGGTCGTCCAAGAAAGCCGAAAGAGATTTAATACGGGAAGTGTCCCTATATTTGGTTTCTGATGCATCAACCCATACTTCAACTGATGAATGTAGGCAAGTCGATCAAGGGAAAAGAGATCGTCAAAGATCTGAACCTGAGCCTTGTATCTGGAGAGATATTCGGGTTTTTGGGCCCCAACGGCGCCGGGAAAACGACGACGATACGAATGATCGTGGGTTTGGTTAAACCGACGCACGGATCGATAAATATCTGCGGTTATTCTCTTGCCGATGACTTCATTTCCGCCATGTCCAATGTTGGCAGCATTATTGAAAATCCGGAAATGTACAAATATCTGACCGGTATGGAAAATCTGCTCCAGTATGCGAACATGGATTCACGAATAACGATGCAACGCATATCCGATGTGGTTGATCTCGTCGGCTTAAAGCGCCGGATCGGTGACAAGGTTGGCATCTATTCCCTGGGCATGAAGCAGCGGCTCGGCATTGCCCAGGCCATACTGGCCAAGCCGAAGCTGCTGATCCTGGATGAACCTACGAGCGGCCTTGACCCGGCAGGCATAAGCGAGTTCCGGCAGCTTATGCGGAAGCTCGCGTATGAAGACGGGATGACGATTTTCCTTTCCAGCCACCTGCTCCATGAAGCGCAACAGATGTGCGACCGGGTTGCGATCATCAAACAAGGCGCCATTGTTAAAACCTGCGCCGTAGCCGAGATGATCAGAGACAATATCATTGAATGGGAGGTCAATGACCCTGCAAAGGCGATGCACTACCTCAGGACAACATGGAATATTGATGCGCTTCAACGAAATGAGAAAACCATTCAGGCGGCAATTGCCGATCATCCTCTGACAGAGCTTAACAAAGGCTTGATAGGGGAGGGGATTTCGCTGACGTATTGCTGCCCAGCACAGCATTCTCTGGAAGAGTTGTTCCTGGATGCAACGAAGGGTGATGAAATTGTATAAGCTCGTCCAAAATGAAGTCTTCAAGATGGTTTTCAAAAAAAGACTACTTATGGTCATTGGCATTCTCGTTGTGATGATTTCTCTCTTTGCCTATGGGCAGAATCGTATCATCTTTCAAACAAAGGAAAAACTCATCCAGAGAATCGGCGCCACTGAAACAGCGGATTGGAAAAAACTGGCCGGGCAACAGCTCATCGATCTGAAAAACAGGCTGGATAATCAGTATATGGATGATAATCACAAATCATCCCTGAAAGTCAGAATCGAGCAGTTGCAATACAACATAGCGAATAACATCAACCATTTGGATATTTCATCGGCAAAATTTACCACAAGATTCATGGAGCAGGCCATCTTCCTCTTTCTGCCTTTGCTGGTCATTATGCTATCGGCAGATCTTGTCTCCGGCGAATCATCAAGCGGAACGATCAAGCTGCTGGTGGCCAGATGCGTCCCCCGGTGGAAAATTCTCTTGAGCAAGTTTCTTTGCCTGACGATGATGGAGATCGTGGTTCTCTTTTTCGCCCTCATTATTTCCATCGCCGTTTCCGGAATATTTTTCGGTTTTGGAGGCTGGATGGCTCCCGCCGCGACCGGCTTCAAAGTGCTTGCCGGACAGTTGGATACTTCAGAGGTGATGAACGTTCCTCAATGGCGCTATGCACTTATGGTATATTCGCTTGCCTTTTATGTCTCTCTGGTTGTTGGCAGCATATCGTTTATGATCTCTGTGATCGTCAAAACTACTGCCGCCTCGATCGGGATAATCATGTCCACGCTCATCGCCGGAAGTTTCCTGTCCCATTTTCTTTCGGACTGGAAATTGACCCGGTATATGTACATGGTCCACCTCCGCCTGACCGATTATATGTCGGGTCATTTTCAACCCATTGAAGGGATGAGCATGGCCTTCTCCGTCACCGTACTCGGTGTATGGGCCGTTTGCGCGTTGATCATAAGCTTCTTCTATTTTACCCGGCGGGATATTCTTGTGTAAAAAGTCACAGAAAAGCAAGGGGTACCGCCCTTTTGAAGGACGACAGTGCTAAAGAAAATACTTTGGTTTTCGATACTTCTCTTGTCGCTCATCGGCATCATCACCCTGTCGGTTGGCTTCTATCAGGCATTGACCATCACCGGCCAATCATCACAGGTGGCAGATGTGCCGATTGGCCGAAATGATCCCGGTGAAAAACCGGGGGTAGCGTTGCCCAAAAAGAGTAATTCGCTTGGCCTCCTCATTCTGGGAGATTCAATCGCGAACGGAACCGGCGATGAGACCGGCAAAGGATTTTCGGTTTATCTCCCCGGTTACCTGAAAAACCAGACCCCGAAAGAGGTTGTGGCGAATACCATCGGTATCGACGGTTTGCATACAAACGGCCTGCTGGAACTGGTGCGCGGTGAAAAGCTGAAGCCGGCGATTGCTGCCGCCGATCTCCTGCTGATTTCCATCGGTGGAAACGACCTGCGCCAAATCCGCCGCCTCAGGGGCATGGAAAGAGATGACGGGTTCCAGAAAACCTTTGATAGCTATGTGAACGGTTTGACGTCAATCCTCAGGACCATCCGCAAGACCAACGGCGATGCGCTCATCATTTTCATCGGGCTCTATTCTCCCTCCGTTCAGGATATCTCCCGCGATGATATCAGGCTCTTGCTTGCCTGGAATGAAGGCGCCCAAAAGATCATCGAACAGGAGGGGCGAGCGATTTTCGTTCCTACCTATGATCTTTTCAAACTGAATGTATCCAAGTACGTCGCTTTCGACGCCCTGCATCCCAATGCCGCGGGATATCAGGCGATTGCAAGCAGAGTTGGTAAAAATATTGAAGGTTATTTGAACGGGGGGCCGAATCGGCGGTAACGAAGAAATATCCTGCCTATCTTTTGACTTCCTTCAGGCTGTCCATCAAATCGGTCCTCCAGCCGTCGAGTTTGTCGGCGAAATGGTTTCGCTGGTCCGGTGACATCAGTCGGTCAATGGCGACGATATTCTTGATCAACGTTCGCCGTTCTTCCGTGTACAACAGGTGACCGCGTTCGGTGGTTCGCATGGTTGCGGGATTCTGAACCCATTGATCGAGACGTTTTTTGAGTTGATCCCGGGGAAGCGCACGCCCAATAATGTCAATGAGACTCTTCTGTGACTCCTGCATCTGAGCAATATGGTCGCGCTGGGCTTGCCGGGTCAGGCCGGGGAGAGATCCGACCGTTTTTGCCTGTGCAGTCGATATTCTGCCATAGAATCGCTCAACCCGTTCTCTGGCTTTCGATGCCCGATTTTTTACATATTCCTCGTCATCCAGGGCAAGAACTTTTTCATCCTTTTTCTGTGAATTCAGGAAACGTTTCCGGAGATATGCCGCGTTCGACTCGTCAAGTCCGGCGAGATATTCCGCCGCATCGGCAGTTAGCGGAGACAAATGGCGCACGCGGAGCCCGTCCCATTCGTGAAAAAGCGAGGCAACCTTTTCCTCAGTGAGGCCGGCGAGGAGGGTGTCGCGGCTCTTCTGCAGGAAAAGAACAAGCTCGGGACCTGCCTCTCCCTGGAAGCGTGCCACGAGTGCTGCAATCCTCGGTCGCCATGTTTTTCCCTCATCCCGCGAAAGGTCAAAGTAGTGGTCCAACTGATACATTACAAGAAATTCTGCATTGTTCCACGCCAACTTTGGCTGTGAACATGCTTCCATAAGCGTGATCATGGAGAGGAGTGCAACGAAGCCGAATTTCTTCATGGATCACCCCTTATGCCCGTTTACGGCCGGGGTCACCGGGTAGATTCAACGTACTGAACGATCTTTTCGCCGATGGTCCGGACGACATGCTCGAACTTCTCCACGTCCCGTTCGAGCAGCGTCATCCGGAAACCGGGCAGGTCGGTGAAGAAGGAAGTCAGTGGAATTACACATATTCCTGTGGCGCCGAGGAGATAATAGACGAAGCGCTTGTCGAATTCGATCGAGTCCGTAACCAGGCTTTCGATGTAGGTCCGGACATTCTCCTGAGAAATCGGCAGGCACTGACGGCTGTTCAGGATCGCCTCGTTAAAGACCACCGTCATGTAGAATGCGCCGCAGGTGCGGTTTACCATTACATAGGGAAGATCCTTGAGGATGCCGTAGGCGATGTTGGAGAGCTTTTCGTAATGGCGAAGCCTCTCCTGCAGGTAGGGCTCGTACTGCGGGTGGGTCATGATCCGCGGGATTGACATCTGCGGAAGGGTTGTCGAGCAGACCTCCGACATCTTCTGGGTCAGAATCGCATCGATGTAACGGGCAAAGGTTTCGTCCTTGTCGGCGTTGTAGATCTCCATCCAGCCGCAGCGGGAACCGGGCCAGGGGAACTCCTTGGAAATTCCCTTCATGGAAATTCCTGGAACGTCGCCGATGATGTCCGACAGCGGAACCGTCTTTTTCCCATTGAAAACGATGTTTTGGTAGGTCTCGTCGAAGATTAAAAAGAGGTCGTAGCGGCGGGCGATGTCCACGATTCGGATGAGCGTCTCTTCGGGATAGACGAAGCCGGTGGGGTTGTCCGGGTTTATGACGAGAATGCCGACAATCGCCTTGTGGCTCTTCACCTTCCGCTCCAGCTCGTTGATATCCGGAGCCCAGTCGCAGTAGGGGTTCATCCGGTAGGTGTTCGGCGGAAAGGAGGCGTGGTGGACCTCCGCGAGCAGGTGCGTGGAGTAGGTCGGCTCCGGCATGATGATCCGCACGTCGAGGCGGATTGCGCTGTAGGCGCGGGCGATGGCATCGCCAAGGCCGTTGAAGAAAATGATATCATCCGGCGTGATCTGCTTTTTGCCGCGGCGGTTGACCTTTTCCGCGAGGAATTCGCGGGTCGCGTCCATGCCCTTCGTCGGAGAATAGCCGTAGGTGCAATCTTCGCGCAGCAGGTCGGCGAGCACCTCCCGCATCCATTCGGGTACCTTTTCCCCTTTTTGGACGGGATCGCCGATGTTTTCCCAGACCACCTCAACGCCCGACTTTTTCAACTGGTTGGCTACATTCACGATATGACGGATCTCGTAAACAAGCCCGCTTCCGCTTTTGGCAATATCAAATCTCATCTGGGCCTCGCATGACTCTCGGTGATGGAATAAATTACATTCGGTCCATAATACAATTGCTCCCGCCTGTCTATTCTTTTTTAACCGTGGGACAGACCCTTACCTTCTCGGCCGGATGGGCGTGCCGTTCTTGATGGAATCATCGGGATGGGAAACAACCCTTTCCTTCTCCTGGAGTCCGGAAATGATCTCTGCCGTCAAGCCGTTTCGCTGACCCACCTGAAGAATTCGCTGCCGTGCCTGTCCATGATCCTCCACAAATACGGCCCACTCTTTTCCCGAACGGAAAAGAACACTGGCGGGGATTTGCAGAATATCTTTGCCTTCCCAGACCACGAAATGCGCCTCCAGACGATAGCCGTCGCCGAGGAGACGCCATGTTTCCGGGGGCGATGTGAGATCCGCAATGACCAACACCCGTTGTTCTTCCACGCCCAGACTGGATACTTTTGTAAATCCGGCCGGTTCGACAATCCTCACCACGCCTGTTAGCGTTCCCTCGCCCCCCCAGCGCTTGAACAAAACCGCGCCTCCTTTTTTAATCTTGACCGCATCGGAGGAGAGGAGCTCTATGCGGACTTCGAGTTTGTTGGAGTCGCCGATCTCCAGCAAGGGCTCACCGACATTGACGGCGCCCTCACTTTCGCGATAGATTTTTATTACGGCGCCGCTGACCGGAGATGAAACATGGACGATATTTGCTTTTTCGGTTTTTCCACCGGGGGGGAAGTTCTGCAGCACCGTTTTGGCCCGCTCGAGCTCGGAGCGCGATACATCCACGGCGGCTTTGGCTGAAGATTGAACCGCCCGCGCCTTTTTGGCTTCGGCTGCCGTCTGATCCAACTGATCTTGCGCAACATATCGTTTCGAGTAAAGATTCGCAATCCGTTCCAGCCGTTTCTCCAGATAGTCGGCATCGGCCGCCGCTGCGCGCTCCTTTTCGATCGCCGCGTTTAGCCCCGACTGAGCCGCAGAGACCGTAGCCTCGGCTTCCGCGCGGCTACGAGGATCAAGGGGTTGCGATCGTAACGGCTCAAGGGCAACCACAGCCGCTCCTTTTCGCACCAGGTCTCCCACCTTGGCGTCGATCCGCCGCATATACCCGGCGGTCGGCGCCGAGACGACAAACCGTTCCTTCAGGCGGGTGCGGCCCTCTTCTTCAATCGTGACCTGAAGCGGGCCACGTGAGACGACGACAAGATCGACCTCTACCGTTTTCGGGAGAAATCCGTAAATCGTTGCCGCGACAACAATCAAAACAACCCCGATGACCAACAGTGTTCTGCGCGATGCGGTCTTCATCCATCTACTCCCTGGTTTTTAATACCTCTACAAGATCGAGATGATCCAGTTTATGACGCACAATCAGCCCGGAGACGGTGGCCGATGATAGCACGACGGCTGCCGCAAGGGCATAGGTTTTTGTCTCGATCATCAGCGGAACCCGAAAAAGATCGGAGGCCAGCGCCTGCGCAATATAGGCACAGAGCCAGTATCCGATAAAAAATCCCAGAGGAATGGCAATCAGCGTGATGAGCCCCAGTTCGCCCAGAAGAATATAGGAAATTTCACCTCGCGTGTAACCGAGCACCCGGAGGCTGGAGAGCTCCCGGCTTCGTTCCGACAACGCGATCCTTGCGCTGTTGTAAACGACGCCGAACGCGATGGAGCACGCCATCAGGGTAGCGATGAAGGTGAAAAAGAGCATCCCCTTGGCCTGAATATCTTGAAAATTGCGGATTTCGTTTCGCCGTAACACGGTTCCGGAGACCCTCGGCATGTCGATAAAAGTCTGATAGAGATTCGCGCTGTAGAGCGGATCGGTCAGCAGATTAACGCCCGAGATGGCATCACCCTCCCCCATCAAACGGTTGAGCGCCGTCACATCCATGTACCCCATCACCCCCAGATAGAGCTTGACCAACGCAACGACCGGGACCTGACGGACCGGCTTCGATCCTTCGAGAACCTCTATCGTCAAAAGATCGCCCGCCTTGACGCCGAGAAATTTCCCCAGGTAATCGTTCAGCACGATCCCGGAAGGCGGCAGGGAGATCGCTTTGAGATCGGTATCCAGCAGAAGATGCAAACGGCTCTCCGGTTCGATGCCGTTGATCGCCGTCCTGTAACTGCGGTTGCCAAATCTGAATCTAGCCGGGACCGTCCGGAAGGTCTCCGCGTGCCGGACACCCGGAAGTTCCTTGATCTCATAGAGCGCCTTGCGGGAGGTCGGTTCGATAAAGGCGACCTTCATGTCCTCCTTCTGGGAACGGACAAACTGGACATGCACCATGAAAGCGACGGCATCCTTGAAAAATCCGCTGGAGATCATCGTGGCGCAGGCGACAGCGATTCCGATGATGGAAAGAAACGTCCTCACCGGTTTTCGCTCTATATTCCGTGCGATAATCCGCGAGGGTTGCGAAAGCCTTCGGCCGATGCCCATCTTTTCGATCAACGTGACCCGGTAGCGCGCGGGGGGCTCCGGCCTCATCGCCTCGGCGGGAGGCTGTTTGGCGGCTCTCCACAGCGAGTGCAGGGTGCCGACCAGGGCCGAGGCGATGCTGATGAGGACCGCTGCGGCAATCACACCGGGATGCAGCGTGTAGAGAAGGTGAGGGAAACGGTAAACCTCCATGTAAATTCCGCCCAGCATTTTTCCAAACCAGACGCCCGCAGCAATTCCTCCGGCCAGACCGGCGGAGATGATCAGCACCACCAGCTTCGCGTAATGGATCCCCACATCGAGATTTGTATAACCGAATGCCTTCAGCGCAGCGATCTGTTCGCGCTGCGTATTGATTGTCCGGCTCATGACGACATTCAACAGAAAGGCGGCGACGCAGATGAAAATGGTGGGAAATATTTCCGAGCTCCTCTGGAGTTGCCGGAACTCCTCGGTCAGAAGGCGGTGGGATATCTGGTCTTTGCGGGCGTATGCGCCGAACCCGCCGTATCGCTCGACGATATGGTCGAGTGCGACAAGGACGTCGTTTACATTGGCCTCCGGGTAGAGGGTCAGCGCGACATTGTTAAACGCCCCATCCATCTCATACGATTTTCCCAGCGCCTTGCGGCCCATCCAGAGGATTCCGTAGTGCTTGAAATCCGGGCTCATCGCCTCCGGTCGCATGATCAGCACAAACTCAGGAGAAAGGGCAATGCCGGTGATCGTCAGCTCCTTCCACTTGCCGTTGATAATCGCCGCAAATCGATCGCCCGGATCGAGACCGTGCGCCTGGGCGAAGTTTTCATTGACCACCACCTCGTTATCTTTCGCTGCGTCGGTCAGCCGGCCTTTCTTGATATAGAGCTGATTCAAAAGGGGTTTCCCGTCATCTGGAACGGAAATGATTCGGGCGGTGACCGGTTCGGGAAAGCCTTTGATGTCGAGCTTGACGTAGGCGGAAACGCGCGTCTCAACCTGATGGACGCCGGGAACATTTTGAATCTTCTCCTTCAGGCTTTCCGGCGCCCGCTTCAGGTTTACAAAAACATCGGCAAAACGATAATCCCGATAAAACCGGTTTCGGGTGAGTGAAAGGGAATCCATGGTGCTGATGAACATGATGAAGGTCGCCACGCCGCTGATGACGACCAGCGTAATGGCAAAGACCTGGCCCTTCATTCGCCACAGATCCCGCCCAAGTTTCCGGTTGAGAGCCCTCATGAGCTCACCATTCCCTCTTTTTTTCCGTTCATCTGCTTGAAGAGAAATAATCTCTTTTCATCTGGCACATCCAGTCTCTTTTGTGATAGCTTGGGGCCACTTTAAAAAGTTGCTCCAAGAGAGGGAAAATGGGACTGCTCAATCTTCTGATTCAGGATCCGCTGACGTTTCTTCTGCTGGCGATTCCGCTTCTCTATTCCATCATCATCCATGAGTTGGCCCACGGCTGGGTCGCTTCCCTGATGGGGGATCCCACGGCAAAATATATGGGCCGGCTGACGCTCAATCCGCTGAAGCATCTCGATCCCATCGGCACGGCGATGCTGTTCATCTTTGGTTTCGGCTGGGCCAAGCCCGTTCCGGTCAATCTCAGCCTGATCCGGAACACCCGCCTGGGGCTCATCTGGGTCTCTTCCGCGGGGATTATCGCCAACCTGCTGTTTGCCTTTGTGGCCGTCCTGCTGCTCCGCCTGCTCTCTCCGTCCTCTTCAGAATCGATCAGGCTGCTGCTCTATTCTCTTGCGCAGATCAACATCATGCTTGCCTCGTTCAATCTCATCCCGATTCCGCCGCTCGACGGATCGAAGATCCTCATGGGATTCCTTCCGGAGCGTGCCGGATACTTTCTGGCCCGCCTGGAACCTTACGGATTCTTTGTCATCATCGGGTTGTTGTATCTGGGGGCCCTCGACCCGGTTATCCATTTCTTCCGCTGGGCCATCACGCGCCTGATCGGCCTTCTGCTCTTCTGATCACCCATATAGTTCCTTGACCTTCGTCCGATCGATTGAACCGTCCTCTTTTTTAGGAAGCGAATCGACAAATTCGACATAATTGGGTTTTTTGTAGCGGGCAATTCTGCCGGCCACAAAATCGATCAGTTCCTGCGCCGAAGGGGCGATGATGTCGCATCGTGTCCCCATTGGCTTCAGCACGCAAACAGCCTTGATCCCCTCGCCGAACTTTGGATCGGGAACACCGATCACGGAGACCTCCAGAACAGCGGGGTGTTCGAGGACCACCTTTTCCACCTCCGCCGGGTAAACATTCTCTCCGCCGGGTTTGATCAGCTCCTTTTCCGCCTTTCTGCCGACAAACCAGAGGAATCCCTCTTCATCGAGACGGCCGATATCGCCCGTATGGTGCCAACCATCCCGCAGGGTTTGCTCCGTAAGTTCCTTTTCGCCCCAGTACCCTTGAAACACGAGCGGTCCCCGAATCAAGATCTCCCCCGGTTTCCCGGCGGTGACAGGGAGACAATGCGGCATCATCTCCTCATCGGCGATCATCAGATCGACCAGCGCTCCCGGCCTTCCAGCGGAGCCGGGTCTTTCCTCATTCAGGCAGATGCAGGTCAATCCCATCGTCTCGGTTTGACCGTAGGCAAGACAGAACCGACCCGTACCGAGCGCCTCGAATCTCTTCACCGTTTCCGGAAGCTCCACCCCGATTACGTTTCTCAGGGAGGCCAAGGTGCAGTCGCCGGCCGCCTGCACCTCGAGCAACTGGCTCAGGATGGGCGGAAAATTGCCGATGAAGGTTACCCCCTCCCGGTCGATCAACTGGCCAGCCTCCCGGGGATCATATTTCGCAGCGATCAGGTTCCGTCCTCCGGCATGCATCACTGTCAGCGCCGCCATCAGGCCGGCAATATGGAAAAGGGGAAGAATATTCAAATAGGAGTCACGGTGGGTCAGGCTGAGGGCGCTGATGGCCTGCATTGAACAGGCGACGAGATTGTGATGGCTGAGGATCGCCCCGCGCGGTTTTCCCTGAACCGCGGCCGTATGCATGATGATGTAGGGAGCATCCCCGCGCAAATCCGCCGCGACTTCAAAACCATATCCCCGACAAGAGCATTCGGGGATGACATCCTTTTCCAGTGGTTGACCGCTGAGCAGTGAATCAAAAGGCTCGAACTCTCCTCTGCCAGGGCCAAAGGTGATCCATTTTTTCAGAGACGGACAGGCGGCGCGCAGCGAGGAAATCGTCGGCTCGTAATCCGGATCGACAACGATGGCGACCGGTTTCGTGTCGGCAATGTTGTATCCGATTTCATCCTCTGAAAGGCGAAAATTGATCGGAACCATGATCGCGCGTGCAGCGGCGATGGCGCCGGCCAGGATGAAAAATTCCGGGCGGTTCTTTGTCAGGACCGCGATTCGGTCTCCCGGGCGAATCCCTTCGGAAACGAGCCGTCCTGCCACGACATTCACCCGCTCAAAAAGTTCTATGAAGGTGATCCGCCGCCCCTCAGACTGAATCGCGGTCTGGTTTTTGAAGACGCGAGCATTTCTTTTGAAAATGTCATATACGGTAAAGCTGCGAAGTTCCATTTTTTCAGATCCTTATGGGTGATTGTGAACACGCCATTCTCACCCAACCGTTATAAAGGGCATTTTTTGCGTGTCAAGATAAATTCCGAAAAAACTTCGTTCCACAATACTTGATTGTTCGTTACAAGGAATGGTAGAAGGGTCGCAGAACCAGGGGAAATGACGATCATGCCGAAACAGCATATCACATTCAGAATGTTTATTTTTATAGGTTTTTTTGCCGGATTGCTTTCAGCCTCTCTTGCGACAGATTGCTGCTGGGGAGCAGATAAGGAATCCGCCGCTCCCGTGATTACCCTGGATGTTAAAAATGAGCCTTTGCGAAGCGTGCTGGGGAAAATTTCCAAAATAACCCGCTGGCAGATCAATGCCCCCGACATATGGATGGAGAAATCGGTTACCCAAGCACTGAACAGGGTTACGCTGGAAGAGGGGTTACGGTCTGTTTTGAAGAGCGCAGGCGTTGAGGATCTTCTGTTGATGTACGATGAAAATGTAAAGGTGGTTACCCTTTTCGACACGGAAAGCCCGCAAAAGCAAGCCGCCGGGCGTCCCCCGGCGCCGGTCCGTGCGCCGCCGCCGTTGATTTCCACAACCGGCCGATTCGATCCTATACTGGAACGCGCCGCGGAGAGAGCCGCGGGGGCCGGTTCTTCACGGCCCAACAGAAGAGGAGGAAGACGGGCCGACCGGGAGGATGATTAAAGATTCAGACGACAACAACATAACATCCCGATATGATTGCTTAACATTAATGCCTTGACTTTGCCGTAAAAATGATTATTATACCGCCAGAAGATTGACTTGGAAATATCGGATAGACCTTCCCATATAGAGAAGTGAAAGATAACCTCCAGGCCCTGTCACCTTAACTGTGTGACGGGTTTTTTGTTTTATGCGGCAAATGGAAAAGAATGGATTCTCTTAGATATTAAGGAGATAACCAGAATACTACAAGAAAGGAGAATAGCAGTGAAAAAGATTCTAGTGGCGTCACTTATGACAACGTTGTCGATTCCTATGTCAACTGTGGAAGCTGTTGTCAGAACAATTGAAAAGATGTTTGTTTAATTTGTATTAATATTGACTTTTTTATTAATGGAAATTGGATTGTGTGGGGATGAGGGGTTTCCTCTCCCCATATAGTTTTTTCCAAGACAGCATCGGCTAACATACAATAAAACTGATGTCATAATCGCTGTCTGCGGATGGAAAACCCCAAGCCCTGCTCCGCGGCTGCAATCTCGCTTCAGGGGCGCTTGGGAGGCTGCATCCGCAGCGTGATGATTCCTGAAATGCAAAAAATAGACGCAAAACAATAAAAGGGAAACGTATAACTGCCGAATAGATCAAAGAAGAGCCCGGCAAAGACGGGACCGATCGCATTGGCCGTAAAATAAAACGGATTTCCCAGGCTGTATATGCTGCCCAGCGAGCGGCGGCCGAAAAAGTTTGCCCAGATCACCGGAATCATCGGATTCCTCCCGCCATGAAGAATTCCATGCAGGCCAGCCAACAAAAAAATGATCACGGTTCCCAATGCGCCGTCTAGCTTGAACTGGATCGCCCAGTAAAACAAAAGAAATATCATGCCGTTCGCAATGACGTTTGCCGCCAGAAGGTTCTGAATACGAAATCTTTCGGCCAAAATACCCCATGCCACCGATCCTGCCATGCCGGAAACAGCAACGGTAGTAATAATCCAAACGGCGATCGTTGCACTGAACCCATGGTCGGTCAAAAAGGGATAAATATGAAAATTGATGCCCGCTTGCGCAAAAGGGATCAGGCTGTTCAGGGTGGTTAGCACCCAGAACGCCCTGGTGCGCGCTGCCTGTGCCCGGGTCCAGACCGGTTCTGAATCGTCAGGGGAGGTGTCAGACCGACCTGCTGGTTGGGTCGGACTTTTGTCGGAAGCAAGTGATGCGCCGTCCGGGCTTAGACCCATATCTTCGGGTCTATGGCGAAGAAAGACAAGCGCCGGGATTCCGGACATCAAGAATACCACCGCACCCAGCGTGCCCCACGCCATTCTCCAGCCCAAGGCTACAATCATGAACTGGACCATCAAGGGCAGAAGGGCGCTGCCGAGCCGATCGCCTATCTTCGTGATTCCCATGGCCCTGCCCCGGAGGCGAACAAACCAGTTGGCTATCGAAACGGATGTTACAAGGCTAAGCACCCCGATTGCAACCATTCGCCCTGTTCCGAAAAACAGATAGAACTGCCAGAGATGGTTGACAAACATCATGGCGCCCAACCCGAGGCTTAAAAGCAGGATTCCCCAGAAAGCGATCATTCTCGGTCCATGTCGATCAAGAATCGGGCCTACCGCCAGAGACAAAAGTCCCCCGGCGAGAGAACCGAAAGCAATCGCCCCGGTTATCGAAGCCCGACTCCATCCGAACTCGTCCACCATCGGTTTCATGAATATCGACAGGATATTTTGGAAGACACCGGATTCGGTGAACCCGATCAGAAAGGAGACGCCAACGATGATCCAGCCATAATAAGGTCTGCGCAAATTTTTTTACCTTTCTTCTTTTGGGCCGCCGCCGCTCTCTTTGGTGGACTTAAGCAAAGGGCAATCCCAACCATGCCCTTTTGAAAAAACTGGATCGAAGGGCTCCTTAAACCCTATCGAGCCGTAAAAATCAACATCAATCGTATGGATACCCCACGAACAAATGAATATAATCGGTTGCTCAGCAAGGGTATTGATGTTATTCAGCGGTCAGCGAAATTGACACCTTACACAGAAAGGAGATTTGTCATGATTGAAACGGTAAAAAATGGAAAGAAAGTGAAAGACTTCAAATTGAAAGATCATAACGGTCAGGACTTCCGGCTGGCCGATTACAAAGGGAAACGGCTGCTGCTCTCCTTTCATCCATTGGCATGGACGCCCGTCTGCGCCCAGCAGATGCAGTCCCTGGAGAAAAACAAAAAGGCCCTGGACAAGCTTAACACCGTGGCCGTGGGCCTGAGCATTGATAGCGTTCCCTGCAAGGCGGCCTGGGCCAAAAGCCTGAAAATCAAAAACACCAGCCTTCTCGCCGATTTCTGGCCTCACGGGGGTGTGGCAAAATCCTTGGGGATCATGCGGCTCGAAGGGTTTTCGGAAAGGGCCAACATCATTCTGAATGAAGCGGGTAAGGTCATGTTTGTCAAGGTATATCCGATCAAGCAGCTTCCCGATATCGGGGAAATCCTCGCGGCCCTGAAGGGCTGATGTTTCCGTAAAAAAAAGCAGGTGTTCTATCCATTCAATTCTATAATTCCCGGAGGGAAAAGCCATGAATCTCCATCATCTTCTGACGAAACAAAATCATGAAAAAGGGCCCCTTCGCGTTGGCTTGATCGGCGCCGGAAAGTTTGGCAGCATGTATCTGGCCCAGGCCAGAAGCACGGAGGGAATTCATCTTGCCGCCATTGCCGACCTGGCGCCGGCGAGGGCCGTCGAAGCGCTCCGGCGGACAGGCTGGTGCGAAGGGCAGGGCACGGCGGCCTCGTTCGCCGACGCTCTGGCGAAAGGGACCACCTTCATCACCGACGACGCCCCCGCCATGATCGCTTCCCCCGGCATTGACGTGATCATCGACGCCACCGGAAGCCCCTCCGCAGGGATCACCCATGTCCTTGCCTGCTGTCGGCAGGGGAAACACATCATCATGGTCAACGTCGAGGCGGATGCCCTGGCGGGCCCGCTGCTGGCGAGGCGGGCGAAAGAGGCCGGGATCGTCTATTCCCTGGCCTACGGGGACCAGCCGGCGCTCATCTGTGAACTGGTGGACTGGGCGCGCGCCTGCGGCTTTGCGGTGGTAGCCGCCGGGAAGGGGACAAAATACCTGCCCGTTTATCACCAATCGACACCGGATACGGTATGGAGCCATTACGGTTTCACCGACGAGCAGTTGGCGCAGGGGGATTTCAACCCCAAGATGTTCAACTCCTTCCTGGACGGCACAAAATCGGCGATTGAAATGGCCGCCGTGGCCAATGCGACCGGCCTTCTTCCTCCCAAAGACGGGCTTTGCTTTCCTCCCTGTGGTGCGGATGATCTCCCGCGTATTCTGAAGCCCCGCGCCGCCGGAGGGCTCCTCGACGCGGCGGGAGAGGTGGAGGTTGTCTCCAGCCTGGAGCGGGACGGACGGCCCGTTTACCGTGATCTGCGCTGGGGTGTCTTCGTGACCTTTACCACCGAGAACAGCTACTCCGCCCGGTGTTTTCGAGAATATGGCGTTATTACCGATGAAAGCGGCCGTTACTCAGCCCTCTACCGGCCGGCCCACCTGATCGGCCTTGAACTCGGAATCAGTGTGGCCTCCGCGGCGCTTCGCGGCGAGCCAACCGGGTCGGCGCAGGGATTTTTCGGCGACGTCGCGGCGACAGCAAAAAGCGACCTGCTCTCCGGGGAAAACCTGGATGGAGAGGGCGGGTTTACCGTCTATGGAACCCTGCTGCCGGCCCAAAAATCGATCTCCACCGGGTATCTCCCCATCGGGCTCGCCCATGGGGTCAAGCTTAACAAGCCCATCGCCGCCGGCGAGATGATCCGCTGGGATGATGTCGTTTATGATGGGCAGGATGAAACGGTTAAATTCCGCCTGGAGATGGAGGCCGCCTTCAAAAAGGAATGGTCTGGCCAGAAATAGAGGGACCGGTGTATGCTGGTTCCATCGTCCTCATCCTCGCAAGGATTCGTTGCGGTACCGGGTGACAGACGCCAGACATTTTCTTGAATCTTTCGGAGTGAAGCCATGGACGCCATGAAATATAACGGATATGCCGCACGTATCGAGTATGACACCCACGACCGGATATTTGTCGGTCATCTGGCCGGCGTGCGTGACATTGTGGGATTTCACGGGGAGTCTGTGGAAGAGCTTGAAACCGCATTCCATGAGGCAGTCGACAATTATCTTGCCGCTTGCGCCAAGCTTGGACAACAACCCAACAAACCGGTCTCCGGCAAGATATTGTTGCGAGTGCCGCCGGAAATTCATTCCGCAGCGATCATGGTGGCCGAAAGCGAAGGCAAAAGCCTCAACCAGTGGGCTGCTCATGTTTTGGCCGAGGCTGTGCACTGCTCTTAATTCAGACGTAGGGTGCGTCAAGACGCACCGCTTCTTTGTATCGGTGCGTTACGGTTTCCGCCTAACGCACCCTGACTGCCGATGATAAAACTGCTTGCAAATGTCTAGCTACTGAAGTACATTCGCAGTACACAAAGGAGGTGCTGCCATGCCTAAAAGCGCAACCATAACCCTGCGGATCGCGGGGGATTTGAAAGCAGATTCGGAACAGATCTTCAGACGGCTGGGACTTACCACAACCGAGGCGATCAAGATCTTTTTAAGCGCCGTGCGCAATCGCCGGGGGATTCCGTTTCCTGTCCAGTTGGACGAGCGGCGGGCGGAGGGGGCGCCACTCTCTGTTGACCGCAAAGCCACCCTTGATGCCATTATGGGAAAATACGCCGATATTACCTCCAGTGAAGAGTTTGCGCGGATCAAGCAGGCGGAGATCGATGATGAAGGGAGAAAACTGCGCCAATGACGACCTGTGTCCTTGATGCCTGTGCCCTGATTGCCCTGCTGCGGAACGAACCCGGCGGTGAGGATGTTCGCACCCTGCTCGCCGATGAAGCATGCCGCTGCTTTGTCCATGCCGTCAATCTTTGTGAGGTTTACTACGACTGCCTTCGCAACTATGATGAAGCGCAGGCGGATCAGATGCTTGTCGATCTTACTGCCTGCGGGTTATTGCTCCGCGATGATATGGATGTCGGGTTCTGGAAAAAGGCAGGTCATTTAAAGGCGCGGGGACGTATTTCTCTTGCCGACACCTTTGCCGTCACCCTGGCAGAAAGGGAGCAGGCGGTTCTGGTTACCTCCGATCACCATGAGTTTGATCCACTACTTGCTGCCGGGACGCTACCCGTTTCTGTTCGTTTTATCAGATAGGCGCAGGCCCAACACCCATTTTGGTGACCCCTAATCTGGAAGGAATTTTTGGAATTTGCTTCATGAAAATAAATCTGTCACCTTTTTCGTATATCGTCGTTGAAAAAGGGCATGTTGAGCTTTATCAGAACTGAGAGGGAAGGCGTTCAAAGCTTAATCCTGTCAAAGCTTAATCATTGCAATCGTTATTTTCCTTTGGTATAAGCAACGCAACAAATACAGCACATCCACCAATGGTTACCCCGCCGGAGTGTAATCCAGGGGGTGGATCTGAATTTAACGTAAAACCCGGCAATAGTCACAGGAGGATAAAAAAATGGCGCAAACTTACGTAAAAGGCACACTGTACCAGATATCCATTATTGACTTTAAACCGGACCCCAACCAGCCCCGGAAGGTGGTCGACCCCGAGGCCCTCGCCGAATTGGCCGCATCCATCCGGCAGTACGGTATCCTCACACCCCTCCTTTTCCGGGTTGCCGCAGAGAGCGCCTATCTCCTCATCGTCGCCGGCGAACGCCGCTTCCTGGCCGCCAAGCAGGTTGGCCTCCTCATCCTTCCCGCAATGTGCGTCGAGGGGAATTACGCCGAAATCGCCCTCGTTGAGAATTTGCAGCGCCAGGATATCACTGCCGTGGAAGAGGCGGAAGCTTTCAAGCGTCTCATGGTCGAGCAGAACTACACGCAGGAGCAGTTGGGCGATATGGTCGGGAAGGCCAGAACGACCGTCAGCGATATTCTCACCATTAACAGACTGCCCCAGGCGATTAGGGACGAATGTCGTGGGGATCGGCAGATTACCCGCCAGACGCTCATCGCAATCTCCAGGAAACAGCAGGAGCGCGGGATGGTAACAGCCTACAACACCTACCGGCTAAAACAGCAGAAGGTAAAGGGAATCAAACAGCGGAAAGACCCGAACGATCATGCCACCTCTTTAGAAATTGCGCAAAAAACGGGAATGAAAATCGATAATCTTGACACGGTTGCCTGGACGGATGACGAGCGGGAAATCTTTCGTGTTACCCTCGATGATCTGAAAAATAAAATCGACCGTTTCATTAACAAGCCGAGCACAATGCTGGCCTAAATGTAGTAAAGTAACAGATTTCACAGTTCTCAGCGCTTGTTTTTTCAGAGGGCAAAACTTTTGGTGTTTCGCGAAATCGTTAATAGTGGCGCAGGTATCCAGATGACGGTTGTCCGTCACCCCCCTCAAAAAAAGGCGCCGACCAAAATGAAACATGCATTCCGACTCAGTTTGCGTGGGGTACCCAGATACCCCCAAGTGCCGTATTTTTTGACATCCCTGGGTGTTTTTTACCTTCGAGGTAATTGCAAAACTTCCAATGATGTCATTCCCGCGACGCTTCTGGGCGGGAATCTAGTTTGCGACGGCCAGAAATCATAGAGGGGTCCGCGAATGCCGTTATCGGGGATAAGAGAATTCGGGCATGACAAAACGTTTTGTAATCATTTCACTTGACAAGCGTCTCACAGGTATGATACGCGAAACAACAAAAATAAAAGCTACGGAACGCTGATCGACCCAGAGCCATTGAATACCATCCGAAAAAAATGAAACTGGCTGCTTAGAAATCTCGACAAAGGATGGGTATTCAGTAGCTCTTTTTAAGTTCCGGGAAGAACGCATAGCATCATTGTGGTCATACAAAAAGTTAAATAGCATTATGACGGGAATGGCTTATGATGATACCAAATTATGATAATGTTAAGCTGTTTAAGGATAAAAAATATATCTACCTTGTTAATTTGTCATATGTTAGCATTGAGTGTCTTATCTTATCGACATTCTCCACACAAATTATTGACGACAATACCATCATCAAATCTGCGCAGCCTTTTTTCAGTATAAAAGACGTGTCTGCACGATCCTATTTCGAATTAGAAGATATCGACCCTTATAAAGAAGGTGCAATTCGTTACATTGCAGAGATGATTACATGGGCGGACGGTTTGATAGAGGAGAGTATTACGTTACGGCCTCCCCGAATGGTGTACAAACTAAGAGCCGGTTCAATTGATCTAAATACATTCACAAAGATCAATAGAGAGCAGGTATTGATAAAAACCATCAAATAGTAAGGAAGAAGCGAATTAAATAGATTACGATCATGAAAAGGAGAGCATCAATGATGACAAATTCAATTGAAATCTTTCGAGCTGTTAAAACCGGGACGGATATTAATGTTCCTCAAAAATACCGCCCTACCATGCGCCCTCCGGTAAATGTGCCCTATATTGTCGATAATTTATGGGAATGGAAAAGACCTGAACAATATCCAAACAGAAGATATTCAGCTTTTGCAAGTCCAGAAAAGAAACAGGCTCTTTCATCGGCTGGCAAAATGCAATAGCTTATAGAGTGAGCCTCTTGGGAAATTATAAGCTGTGTCAGCTTAAAGGCAATAAGAATTTTATAAATAACGAGGATTCAAAGTATCACAAGGATTGCGTTGATCTCAGAAAGTTGATGTTCAGTAGGCTCAATCAGCCATGGGTTGAGAGTGATTTGCATGCAAAATCGGATGCAGGCAGGCTTTGGATGCCTTGTTTGAGAAAGGAAGAAGTCGATTCATTATTCGAGAATACAAAATCTCTGCGAGAAATTCGACAGGAAATATACGATGCCATTACTTACTGGAATGATATTGTATTGATAAGACAGGATGGGGAGATTCCCGATGAGAAGGGAGAAATATTTTTTGAGGCTTTTGATGGGTATCGTCTATTGCCGATATAATTTATTAATATAAGGTGTTGTACGGATTATAGACGGTACGAATATCAAAAATAGTACCGAGGGATGCTTATGCATATGCTTACTGAAAAGGTAATTCGAAAAATATGGGGTAGATGTATTAGGGCTGCCGACGGTTGCATATCAGAATATGATTTTTACTTATCCGCGGAGCAACGTGAAGATATTTTGAAATCTTTGACGTCACAGAAGGAATCATTGATTACTCGTCTACCTGAAGGATCAACACTTTCAAAGGAGCAGATTAATGAAATTGAGGTTGATATATATAATGAACTTAAATGCCAAGCCTATAAGCAAGTCAGAGAGTATGCGTTGCCTAATATGAAAGCAAGATTAAAATTATTTGAAAAAATGAAAGATGAATTGGAACTTTTAAAGAAAAAAGTACAGCAAGGAGGCTTTAGATACAAAAGCTTAGGCAGGTCAGGATGGATGGGTGCGGATGTAACGGTTACTTCTGATTCTACAATTGATCCCAAAGAGTCACACGACCTAATCGTTCTGATCAAGAATCCCATACCATTAACAAGATTGATGGAGTCACTTCGAGATATCTGCGCACCATATTTAAACTTTGCCAATAAATATGGCTTCTATGGGACAATCGCAGTCTTGGCAAATCACTACATTGCTAAAAAGGGAGACCCGGGAAACGAGCAGAAGGAAATGTTGGCGCTCATTCTTGAAGATATGACGAAAAACATTGTTGAGGATACAACCGCCTTTACCGAAAGAATTGATCAGCTTGTGAAAGAAGCATTAAGGTACAATTTAGCATCGGTTGGAATCAAGAAAGGTGATGACTGGACCAAGATGCCTGAAAAATTGGCAAACTACTAAGGATTTGCTCATGCCCGATACTCATACCCCTGAGAAGCTAGGGAAAAATGATAATATCCACGACAACCTTATGACACCTGTTTACACCATATTACCCGACATAACCCCCGCGCTCTGGGAATGCAACCGCCCCCTGAAAATGTCTTTTGAGGATCAACTGAGCATCCTGGTGTATTTCCATTTGGAAGAACACCGTTCAGGAAGTCACCTCCTGCGGGCTCTGGAGAAAGAACATTTTCCGCGGCAACATATCGCGCCCGTGGGTAATATTGAAAAGAGCAGTTTCGTCGAGGACATCAGCTCACATGGGCTGCAACAGATGACGGAAATGTTAAGCAAGCTTTATACAAAAGCTGTGAAACACTTACCCCAAGAATATGCACAACTGGGGGATCTCGTTCTTATCAGCGGTTCCTCTATTGATGGCATTTTATCAGCGTATTGGGCCGACTACCCTAAGGATTCGAAAAAACCTAATGTTCTCCTCTGTTTCGATCTTAATCGCGGCATTCCCAATAGAATCTTCCTTACCGACGGTATAGAAACGGAACGATTTTTCATCGAAACTATTCTGGCACCGGGGGAAACGGGCGTTATGGATCGGGAATATCAGAACCATAAGCTCTTTGACTCTTGGCAGGCAGAAGGAAAGTATTATATTTGCAGGATCAAAGCCTCCACTAAAAAGACTGCCACCAGAATGAGTGTCATTCATCCTGATAGCACCGTCTTTTATGACGCCGTTGTTCTTTTGGGGATTCACAGTGTCGATCTGACAGTGAAGGAAGTCCGCTTAATCGGCTATCGGGAGGCGAACGTCAATTACTGGATCGCAACCAATCGCCATGATCTCACCGCCGAACAGATCACATTTGCATACAAGCTCAAATGGAGCATTGAAATTTTCTCCGGCTGGTGGAAACACCATCTGAAAATCTATCACCTGGTTTCAAGGAGTCAATATGGACTCATGGTGCAGATGTTGTCCGGTTTGATCACCTATATTCTTTTGACAATCTGCAGCTATGACCAGCATAGGAAACATGGTTTCCGTCAAATGTCTGAAGGAGATGACCTTCAATTTTTGTAACCAAATGAGAATCGGAGGATATTATGACATACGTAAAATCGGTAGAATTTCTTAGAAAGTACTCAAAGATATGGAATAACGAAAATTGGGAAGATTATATTGAGCATAATGATAGCAAATATTCTTTTTCCATTCCTTTTGATTTAGATCCTACACATCTTGATATAGATTATACGCATGGTGAGTGCCCGTCGGAATTAATACCGTTCATAATCGGGAGTTTTTTTACCGACAATATTGAAGAATTTACAGAACCTTTTGAAGTTGAGTTTTCCACAATGTATGATGCTACGGAATTGTATTTTTACAAGTGGGATGGAAGCAAACTATCAAGGGCAGTAATCGATTATCTGTCTAGATATGAGGAACTATTAGAGCAATCAGATGAAATCGGCGAAGATGAACGTGAAGATGTGTATGTTATCTTCAACGGTATGCTTGACAGTAACTCGGTAGATGATCGCTTCCGGCCATCTGAACTAGACTGGACTGTGATATTCCAAAAGGAAGCAGGGATAAAGCCAAAACAGCGAGGATCGAAAAGAATTACCAAAACATTAAATATCGATGATGATATCAATACGAAAGATAAAAAAGGAAAGACTTCACTGATTCGAGCGGCAGAATGTGGCCAAACAGAAACCATAGTATCACTGATCGAGAATGGTGCCGATATCGAAGCGCGAGATAATGACCCTTGGACTGGTGGCTGGACTCCCCTCATGTGGGCTGCAAGTAAAGGTCAAACAGAGACGGCTGAATTGCTGATCGATAAAGGTGCTGATATCGCGGCTAAGACTAATGCAGGAATTACAGCGTTGATCTTAGCGGTCGTTAACGGATTTACAGAAACCGTTAAATTGCTGCTTGAGAAAGGTGCGTACATCGAAGCGAAAGATAACGACGGGGTAACGGTGCTGATGTTCGCTGTCGACATTGGTCATACAGGAATCGTTGAATTGCTACTTGAGAAAGATGCCAACATCGAAGCGAAAGATATTGATGGTGGCACCTCACTGGGCCATGCTGCCATTGCAGGTCATACAGAAACAGTTGAAATGTTGCTTAAGAAAGGAGCAGACATAGAGGCAAAAGCAAATGACGGTGGTACTGCCCTGATCTATGCAGCAGGTGCAGGTCATACAGAAACGGTTGAATTGTTGCTTGAAAAAGGTGCCGACATTGAAGCTAAAACGGATGAAGGAGGAACTCCACTATCTGCAGCGGCTGTAAATGGACAACTGGACTGTGTTAAGATGTTAATAGAATCTGGTTCCAATGTAAATGTAGAGAATGACGAGGGTAAAACAATATTAATGAGGGCACGGGAGGAAGGCCATACAGAAATAGCAAATTATATTGAAAAGTATGCTTCTGGGCAAGGTAGTAAAGATTTACTTGATAAGAATAAGGCGACTGCACAAAAGAAAGAAAATATTAACTTATCCAATATACTCAAGGTCCCAGTTCGTGCGACAATTGGGGCAATATGCTGGGAAACAGAAAAAGAGGAAGGTATTATTCATACGAAAAAGGGTGATATCGAAGGTTATAGAGTATTAGAAAACAAGGCTTACTATGAGTTTGTCTATTCCCTATCCCCCAAAATTAAAGTTAAAAATATTATTAAGGATTTAAAATCAGGGAATATAAAATTATTCGATGAGATGGAGTCTGAGGGGGGCGAAAATAAGATTTGTCGGTGGTACACAAAGGAAAATAATGAAATTAGAGATGGTGACTTTGAAGGTTCAGGTGAATCTCATGTAGAATCCGTGGAGTCAAGTTATGGGTATGATACAGTGACCATCGAATTTGAATTGCATGATAAATTAATTATAAAATTAAGTTCAAATGACAAATCAAAATGTTTTAATCTTTTACAGAAATCCAAACAAGGCCAGGAACTTTTAAACATCCTTGATGGCATATATGAATCTGATGATGAAGTAGCAGTAGAAGGAGATGACAATGATTATAGTGATGACGATAGAGCAGCTATTGATTGCGAAAAAGGTTGTTTATATTACCAGGATGAAGATTACGAAGAAGCAGCAAAGTTGTTTATGAAAGCGGCAAGGCTAGGTAATGCAGATGCTCAGTATAACATAGCATTGCTTTATGATAACGGCGAGGGTGCGAATGAAGACAAGGAAGAAGCAGTAAAATGGTATATAAAGGCTGCTGAGCAGGGACATGCAGTAGCTCAATATTGTGTTGGATATGCATATGACAACGGTGAGGGTGTGGATGAAGACAAGGAAGAAGCGGTAAAATGGTATGAGAAAGCTGCCGAGCAGGGACATGCAGTAGCTCAGTACTGCGTTGGATATGCATATGACAAGGGCGAGGGTGTGAATGAAGACAAGGAAGAAGCGGTAAAATGGTATGAGAAGGCTGCTGAGCAAGGACATGCAGTAGCTCAATATTGTGTTGGATATGCATATGACAACGGTGAGGGTGTGGATGAAGACAAGGAAGAAGCGGTAAAATGGTATGAGAAAGCTGCCGAACAAGGACATAAGGGAGCTCAGTACTGCGTTGGATATGCATATGACAAGGGCGAGGGTGTGAATGAAGACAAGGAAGAAGCGGTAAAATGGTATGAGAAGGC
>Ga0247840_10003421_pt1 | contig 26842 bp, 23 predicted proteins | sample LaCruzMarch2015__FD_192404 | JGI IMG/M metagenome (GOLD analysis project Ga0247840, IMG submission 192404) | Freshwater microbial communities from meromictic Lake La Cruz, Castile-La Mancha, Spain - LaCruzMarch2015_17m | ecosystem: Environmental > Aquatic > Freshwater > Lake | place: Spain...
TTTCTGAACCGCCGGATGCGGACCCGCATGTCCGGTGGTGTGGGAGGGGTCGGGGCATGGCTAACAACTTGCCCCGCCCCTATCCCGATTTATCTTTAAAACAAAACCGAACGGTCAAGTTTCATCCCTCCCTTTCTGGACACCGGTTTTCGCCGGTATGACGAGCCTTTTTTGCCTTAAGTTACTGGCATTGCCCGTACCCCCCTTTCCTCGAAAGAACAAAAAAATTTTCCAGGAAATCCCCCCTGCCTTTTCCGTTTTTAGGTTCATGGAAAAGCGAAACCTGGGAACTTTTTTTCTTGACAGAGATTCTATCTCTTGTATAATAAGGCGATCTTTCTGGTGAATTCCTTCTGACCGGTGTTTCTTCCCATTTTTAATAAAACCATCGTCGGCTTGTTTCGCCGAAAAACCAACCCCCTGTAAGGAGTCGTCCGTTATGGAGCAACAAACACAGTCCCCTCGCCCCACCGTGCCCCCCACCGGTTCATCCAATGGAACCCGTTTTTTGAGAGCCTCGGATTTGTCTCGGGCTCCCATGGCGGATTTGGTTAAAATGGCTGAAGATCTCAAGGTGTTCGTTTCGGGCATGCGTCGTCAAGAGGTGATCGCTCGAATTTTAGAGGCTCAAGCCCGGGAGTCCGGGGAGTTGGTCCGAGCCGGGGTTTTGGAAATTTTACAGGACGGCTTTGGGTTTTTGCGAGGGCCCGACTACAACTACTTGCCGGGTCCCGATGATATTTACATCAGTCCGTCCCAGATTAAAAAGTTTTCCCTTCGAAAGGGAGACACGGTGTCTGGCCAAGTTCGCCCCCCCAAAGATCAAGAACGGTTTTTTGCCCTCCTCCAAGTGCACACCATCAACGGGGATCCGGTGGAGACGGCGATTCGTCGCCCGCTCTTTGACAATCTTACCCCGCTTTATCCCCAAACCCGTCTCAATTTGGAAACCAAAAAAGATGAAATTAACACCCGGGTTCTGAATTTAGTGGCCCCCATTGGCAAAGGCCAGCGTGGGTTGATTGTGGCCGCTCCGCGGACAGGGAAAACGATCTTTTTGCAAAAAATCGCCAACGCCATATCGGAAAATCACCCGGAAGCGGATTTGATCGTGTTGCTGATTGACGAACGACCTGAAGAAGTGACCGATATGCAGCGTTCCGTGAAGGGCGAGGTGATCAGTTCCACGTTTGATGAGCCCGCGGACCGTCACGTGCAGGTGGCCGAAATGGTGATTGAAAAAGCCAAACGCCAAACCGAGTGTGGGAAAGACGTGGTGATTTTGTTGGACTCCATCACGCGCTTGGCCCGGGCCTATAACACGGTGACGCCGTCGTCGGGACGGGTGTTGTCGGGCGGGTTGGACTCCAACGCGTTGCAACGGCCCAAACGGTTTTTCGGGGCCGCGCGCAACATCGAAGAAGGGGGAAGTCTGACGATCGTGGCCACGGCCTTGGTGGAAACCGGCAGTCGTATGGACGATGTTATTTTTGAAGAATTTAAGGGTACCGGCAACATGGAAGTTTACCTCGATCGCAAGTTGGCCGATCGGCGGGTGTTCCCGGCCATTGATATGCACCGCTCGGGTACACGAAAAGAAGAATTGTTGTTGACCCCGGACGAGTTGAACAAGGTTTGGATTTTGCGAAAAGTCCTTTCGTCCATGTCGCCCGTGGACGCCATGGAATTGCTCATCGAGAAAGTATCGGCCACAAAATCCAATAAAGACTTTCTGCGATCGATGGAAATGTCCCGCATGGATAAATGAAGAAACCCGAAGATCTCCTGTTGGTGGGGATTTTAGCCACCACGGGCTTGGTTTTTTCTTTGGCCACTCTGGGCGGGGCTTCGTTTCACGCGGGGATTTCCCGGTCGGTTTTCTCAATCTCTGTTTTTTCCCATGAAGGTGTGGAGCCTGCGTTGTCCACAGAGGTTCTTCCGGTATTGAGCCCTTTTCGTCGGTTGTTGGTCGGGTCCTATCGAGTCCAATCACGAGACACCTTGGAGTCCGTGGCACGGTTGGTGGGATCCCGGGCCGATTATCTTCGCAGCAGCAACCGTTTGAATTCCACGGTGCTCACGCCGGGGCGGGTGCTTGCGGTGCACAGTGGCCAAGGCATGGTTTATAAAGTTAGACAACGCCAAGGGGTCACGGAAACCCTTTCGACCATCGCCAAACGTTACAACCGCTCGGCGGCCGATCTTGCACGGGTCAACCGTTTGCCCGGCGTGGCCCTTCTTTCCAACGATTACTTAACTCCCGGTCAGCCTCTTTTGCTTCCGGGGGTGTCGTTGCGGTTTACGGATTATTTAAGCCCTGTGTTGTGGGTGCCGGGACGGCGGTTGATTTCGTCGGGGTTCGGTATGAGGCGCCATCCGGTCACGCGGGTGAGACGGTTTCATTCGGGTGTGGACATCCCCCGGGCCGAAGGTTCTTCTGTCCGGGCCACCCGGGAAGGGACCGTTGTTTTTGCCGGGTGGAAGGGCGGATACGGTTGGTTGATTGTTTTGCGTCACTCGGATGGCTACACCACGTATTACGGGCATTTGTCTAAAATCGGGGCGTCCGTGGGGCAACGGGTTCGTAAGGGGCAACACATTGGCAACGTGGGGCACACGGGGGTGACCACAGGGCCCCATCTCCATTTTGAAGTGCGTGACGCTCAAGGCCGATGTAAAAACCCAAAGAGATTCATTTTTTAGAAATTTCCCAACACCGGAAAAATTTCTAAAAAACTCTAAAACGAAAAATTTGATACAATAATCGTCCGTTCGCCTCTAGAAGCGACGTTGACAGGAGAGACATTTATGAAAGAAGGTATTCATCCCGGTTATCAAGTGGTGACGGCGGTTTGTGCGTGTGGAAACACGTGGGAAACACGAACCACCGCCAAACAGATTCGTTTGGAAATGTGTTCCAACTGCCACCCGTTTTACACGGGGAAACAAAAGCTTTTGGACACGGCGGGTCGCGTGGAACGGTTTGAGAAACGGTTCGCCGCCACCGGTGGGAAAACCGTGGTGCGTAAAACCGCTGTGAAAAAACCCGTGGCGACGAAAGTCGTTACAAAAAAAGCCGAGAAACTTTTGCGAAGCACCCCCTTGCCGGGTTTAAAAGAGAAGTCCAGCAAAACCCCTCGGGTGCCCAAGGCCCCCAAAGCCCCCGCGAAAGCGTAGTCTTTCTCTCTGAATCCTCACCACCAACAGATCGAAGATCGAATCCGCCAGGCGCACGAGCGTCTGGCGGATCCGTCTTTTCAGGGGTCTCCCGAGTACCAATCGGTGGCCCGGGAACTTAAAAAACTCACCCCCATGGGCGAAAAAGTGAAGGCCCTTCGACAAACGGATCAGGAATTGGAACAGACGAACGTTTTGCGGGCGTCTTCCGAACGAGACCTTCAGGCGTTGGCCGACGAGGAATGGAAAACCCTCACGGAGCGGCGGAACAAACTGATTCAAGAATTGGACGATTTTCTCGTGCCCCGGGATCCAAGGGACGATCGCGATGTGATCGTTGAGATTCGAGCGGGGACCGGCGGGGACGAGGCGGCTCTTTTTGCGGGAGATCTGTTTCGGATGTATTCTCGGGACGCGGACCGTGTGGGGTTTGGCGTGGAGCCCTACGCCTCTTCTCCAGCGGGGCAAGGTGGTTTTAAGGAAATTATTTTCGGTATTCGGGGTTTAGGGGCCTACGCCCGGTTTAAGCACGAAAGCGGAGTCCATCGGGTTCAGCGGGTTCCCGACACCGAAGCCTCGGGGCGTATTCACACGTCCACGGCCACCGTCGCTGTTTTGCCCGAAGCCGACGAGGTGGAGGTGAACATCAACCCCGCGGATCTTCGGATAGACGTGTATCGGGCGTCTGGGGCCGGGGGGCAACATGTGAACAAGACCGAATCCGCCGTGCGGATCACCCACGTCCCTACGAATATTGTGGTGGCTTGCCAAGACGAACGCAGTCAAATGAAAAATCGGGCCAAGGCCATGACCATGTTACGGACCAAACTTTACGAGGCCGAACGGGAACGTTTGGACATCGAACGGCGGGATCTGCGTCGCGGTCAGGTGGGGACGGGCGACCGGACCGAAAAAATACGCACGTATAATTTTCCGCAAGACCGTGTGACGGATCACCGTGTCAATGAGAATTTCCACAACCTTCCCCATATTTTAGAAGGCTACATGGACGACATCCACGTCGCTCTTTGGGTGGCGGAAAAAGCCGCTCAACGAGATGAGGGGATGAAGTAGTGTCGTTCCTTCGACGCTCGTCATTCCGGCGAAGGCCGGAATCCAGTTTTTTTTAATGTTTTTGCCTAGCGTTTCTTGGGTGGTGTTTAAAAACAAGTTTCAAGGACTGGATCCCGGCCTTCGCCGGGATGACGAGCTTCCTTATCGGTTTTTTTTGTGTTTGTAAGTTCCCTGCCACGCGCATGACGAGGGGGAGGGTGGAAAAACGTAAAACGGTGGAAGACGCATTAAACGAAGCCTCCTCCCGGTTGTCTTCCCAGGGGATTTTCGGTCGCGACGCTTTGGAAATTACTTCCCGGGCGTTGGGGGTTTCCCCCCGCACCGTGGACCAACGGCGAAACGATTCTTGGCCAAAAACGGCGGACGCCGTTTTTGAAAAACTTCTTCACGATCGCCAGCAAGGGATTCCTCTGGCGTATTTGTTGGGGGAATGGGATTTTTGCGAGTTCACCTTGGTGGTTACGCCCGATGCGCTCATCCCTCGGCCCGAGACCGAAGAGTTTTTTGATTTTATTCAAAAAAGTCTCCACGTTGGTTCAAAAACCGATCGCTGTGTTGTGGATGTTGGGACCGGGACCGGGTGTTTGGCTCTGTCTTTGGCCCGGCGCTTTCCTTGGGACCACGTGATTGCCGTGGACGTTTCTCCGAGGGCTTTGGCCGTGGCTCGGGGAAACGCTCGTCGCCACGGGTTGGAAAGTCGCGTGGCTTTTGTGGAGAGTGATTTGCTGTCGTGGGCGATGCCTTTGGGGTTGGACGTTGTGGTGGCCAATCTCCCCTACGTGACCACGGGCGATTGCGACACGTTGGCTCCAGAGGTTCGCAACGAACCTCGTTTGGCGTTGGATGGGGGACCCGATGGGCTTCATCTGATTCGTCGTTTAATTTTACAAGCCTCTAAAACTCTTTCTGAAACAGGATCTCTTTTTTTGGAAGTGGGTCAGGGGCAGGCTGGTACCGTGCGGTCTTTGTTGGAATCGGTGGGTTTTATGGATGTGGAAACACGACCGGATTTTAACGGCGTGGAACGCTTTGTGCGAGGGAGTCGGTCGTGATCAAAATGGATTCGTTCGTGGTGCGAGGGGGGCGACGGTTGGCCGGAACCGTTCGTGTGTCGGGATCTAAAAACGCGGCGTTGCCGTGTTTGTTTGCCACACTTTTAACGGATGAGGTGTGCGTTTTGGAGAACGTTCCCGATTTAGAAGACATTCGCACGGCTCTTCGTTTGTTGGAGGGGTTAGGAAAAAAAACCGAGGTTCACTCGGGCACGGTGACTCTTCGTCAACGACGTCCTCTCACGTCGAAGGCCCCTTACGATTTGGTTCGCCGTATGAGAGCCAGTGCCGTGGTGATGGGGCCTCTGTTGGCTCGGTTGGGGCACGCGGACGTGTCTCTCCCCGGTGGTTGTGCCATTGGGGCCCGACCCATCAACTACCATTTAAAAGCCTTTGAAACGATGGGCGCTCGCGTTACGGTGAAAGAAGGGTATATCTCCGCTCGCGGGCGGTTGGTGGGAAAACGAGTGGTTCTTCCGTTCCCCAGCGTGGGGGCCACGGAAAACGTGATGATGGCGGCCACCCTCGCCAAGGGCACCACCGTGATCGAAAACGCCGCTCGCGAACCGGAGATTGTGGATTTGGCCAATATGTTGGTTCAAATGGGGGCGTCTGTTTCTGGGGCTGGAACGTCCCGGGTGGTGGTGGAGGGGTGTCGTGCGTTGGGGGGGTGTCGTCACCGTGTGATTCCCGATCGCATCGAAGCGGGAACTTTTTTGGTGGCCGCCGCCATCACGCGAGGCCGTGTTCGTCTCACGGATGTTAACCCTCAAGATTTGTCGGTCGTTTTGGCAAAACTCAAACGGGCCGGTGTGCAAATAATTCGTGATAAAAACACCGTTGAGGCGGTTTGGGTAAAACCCTTAAGATCCGTTTCTATTAAAACCAAAGTCCATCCCGGTTTCCCAACGGATATGCAGGCCCAATGGATGGCGTTGATGGCCGTGACGCCCGGTCGCTGTGTGATTGAAGAAGATATTTTCGAGAACCGGTTTCTCCATGCCCAAGAACTCACCCGCATGAGCGCTCGAGTGGACACCCGGGGTTCCCGGGCCGTGGTGGAAGGCGTTAAGTCCCTTTCGGGGTGTCCTTTGATGGTGTCTGATTTGCGGGCTGGGGCGGCTTTGGTGTTGGCCGGTTTGGCCGCCAAGGGCACCACCCGGGTTTTGCGCGTTTACCATCTGGACCGAGGTTATGAAAAATTGGAACAAAAACTTCGTTCGTTGGGGGCGGATATTCGACGGGTTCGTTTGTGAAAAAGACGTGGTTGCTCCTGGCTGTGTGGGTGGCTCTTCCGGTTTTTGGAGAATCGTCTTGGCGAACCAAAGCGACGGCTCTTTTTCAGCAGGGTGCCGAATTCGAAAAAGCCGGGGATCTTCCGCAAGCCCGCAAAAAATACACCCGAGCGTTGACGTTGTTTTTGAAACACGGGGACGACGCGGAGGTTTTGGATTGGGGATCTGAAATGGCGGGGGCGTTCTTGGCTCCTCTTCCCGAGTCGACCGTTCCCCCCGTTTCGTCATCGGCACCGGTCACAGAAATCAGTTCCTCCTCCGTTCCCCACACTTACGCGATCCCTTTAAATCCCCAAGACCCTTTGGTTCAAAAATATTTGTCTCTCTACACGGGGCCTTTGCGTGCTCGTTTTCAAGCCACGTTGGACCGTATGGAAACGTGGCGACCTTTTATCACCCAGTGTCTTCAAGAGGAGGGGTTGCCCGAGGAATTGTTGTATCTGCCCATTGTGGAAAGCGAATACCAACCCAACGCCGTGTCGAGGGCCGGGGCCACGGGGTTGTGGCAATTCATGGCCCCCACGGCTCGCTACGCCGGGCTTAAAGTGAATTATTGGGTGGACGAACGGCGGGACCCAGAAAAATCCACCCGGGCGGCTCTTCGCACCCTTAAAACTCTTTACGATTGGTTTGACGACTGGCACCTCGCTTTGGCCGCCTACAATCGGGGGCTTTACGGGGTTCAAAGGGACTTGCAATTCACCCGGGCCACGAATTTTTCCTCGTTGTCCCAACGACAGGGATTACCCGAAGAGACCGAACTCTACGTGCCGAAATGGATGGCGTGTGTGATCATCGGGCAAAATTTGGAAACCTACGGGTTTCGTCGTCCATCCCCGTCCGTTCGCACAGGGCCCGATCGCGTGTCTTTGGAAAAACCTCTGGATCTTAAAATCGCCGCCGCCTGTGCCGGAACCACCGAAGACGAAATTCGGCGGTTAAATCCCTCCATCAATTTGTGGGTGACACCGAAAGAGCCGGGATCTTTTGTGTTGAACATTCCGTCTGGAAGCCAAGAGGTTTTTGAAAAACGTTTGGCCGAAGTTAAAGATTGGACCCCTTCCCCCGGCATCGTTCGTTACCGTGTAAAAAAAGGCGATGTCTTAGGGCGAATCGCTCAAAAATACCACACCACCGCCACAGCCCTTCAGAAGGAAAATAAAATTTCTCATCCCAGCCGTTTGCGACCGGGCCAAGTGCTGGTGATTCGCCCCGGACGTGGGTTTAAAGGAGAGGATTAACCTAAAAACGGAAGTTGAAGTCCCTAAAAAATCCCCCCGTACCCCCAATGCCAGTAACTTAAGGCTCGTCGTTCCGGCGAAGGCCGGAACCCAGTTTGTAAAATTGTTGTTTAATAACCAGTTTGAATTCCTAGATTCCGGCCTTCGCCGGAATGACGAGCCTTTTTTGCCTTAAGTTACTGGCATTGCCCGTACCCCCCTTTCTTCGTAAAGGGGGGAAAAGATCGTGCCCCGAGGATGTTCCCCCCCTTTGACAAAGGGGACCGGGGGATTTGCTGGAAGACTTTTCTGTTTCTTCGATGATGGTTTTTGATTCACCCATTGGGTGAATCTTTTTCGTCATCGAATGAGCAATAAAATGAAAACCTATCAATGCTTTGCCTTGTTTTCAGAAGATTTCAACTTCCCATTTCGAAAAAACAGTTTTCAAGGATACAAGAGACGATCCGAGAGAACGGGCAAGACAACCCGGACGAGTCGTTCGATCGGAGAAACCATAAAACATTTCGAGAAAACATTCACCCCGTTAGAAGCTTCTCCTTCACCCTTCCGGCTCGTCCGGGTTAGGATTAATAATAAAGGTCCCGTTCTCCGTTTTGGATCCGGGTGTAACTTTCTAAGAGACGATCGTACATTTGAGGTTGGTTTTGACGCACTTGTTCTAATTCCGCTATTAACACTTTTTCACCCACGGCTTTGGTGGCCGGGGTGGCAAAATCGTCCAGCCATTCTCGAAAGGTGAGGACGGCGTTCATTTTGCAAAATTTCCCTTCCGTTCCCGTTTTCAACAATTCCATAATGCATTTTCCCGTTCGCCCGCATCGGTAACCGGCGGTGCAAAACGACGTGATCAGTCCCATCTCAGCCAATTCTTTCACCACATCGTCTAATGTGCGTGTGTCTCCCAGCGTGAATTGTTGGTTCTCGGTGTTTTGACCGGCTCTCTCGTGGCTGTAACCTCCCACGTCGATGTGGGTGGAGGCGTCTGTTTGGGTGCACCCAAGGGGTAAAACTTGTCGTCGGATGTCCGCGTTTTCGCGAGCCGTTACTATCATGCCGGTGTAAGGAATGGCCAAGCGAATGACCGTGACCAGTTTTTTAAAGTCCGCGTCGCTCACCCGCCAACGACTTTGCTCGGAAAAAGGCGTGTTGGCCGCTGGTTCCATGCGAGGGAACGACACCGTGTGGGGGCCTATGCCGAACTTTTTCTCCAATTCGATCGCGTGGGACAACAACCCCAATACTTCGAATTTCCAATCGTAAAGACCAAACAAAACCCCGATCCCCACGTCGTCGATGTTGCCCGTTTCCATGGCCCGGTGCATGGCGTACAATCGCCAACGGAAATCCCCTTTGATGGTTCCTTGGGGGTGAAGTTTCGCGTAAGTCTCTCGGTGATAAGTTTCTTGAAAAACTTGGTAGGTGCCCAGCCCCGCGTCGCCCAAGGTTCGTAAATCCTCCACAGAAAGGGGAGCGGCGTTCACGTTGACGCGACGTATTTCCCCAGTCCCTTTTCGTGTGGGCACTTTAACCCCGTAGATGGTTTTGAGCGTGTCCACCATGTAGTCCACCGTGTAAGACGGGTGTTCCCCGAAAACGACAATGAGCCGTTTGTGCCCAATTTTTCCGGCCAACACTTCCGTCTCCCGTTTGACTTCTTCCATGGTCAAGGCGTGACGCACCACCGCGTTGTTGTCTCGGCGGAGACCGCAATAAACGCAGTTGTTCACGCAGTGGTTCGACACGTAGAGCGGGGCGAAGGTGACGATGCGGTTGTCGTAAACTTTGTGTTTCACCCGTCCCGCCGTTTCCTCCATAAGAGAAAGATGGTCCGGATCCGTCACTCGCAAAAGAGCGGCGGTTTCCGCGTGGGAAAGGGTTTCGATGGTCAGAGATTTTTCCAACAGATCGTTTAATTGGGAGCGGTCCGGTGGGGCGGCTGGTTGCAAATAGGAATAAATGTCTTGGTCGTTGATGAAATCCGTGTCCCCGTCCATGTAACGCGTTATTTGTTCGGGAATAATCCCGAACATTTTTTCAGTGGTTTGTGGCATAAGTCCTCCTGAGAGAAAAAAACATTTAGACTAAAAACGTAAGTTGAACTCTTAAAAAAATCCCCCCGTACCCCCCTTTCTTCGTAAAGGGGGGAAAAGCACGTGTCCCGAGAGTGTTCCCCCCTTTGACAAAGGGGGGCTAGGGGGGATTTGTCTTTGCTGGGAAAACGCTGTTTCAATTTATCCCCTCCCGATACGCCAACTGAGCCGCGGGGAAAGGGGCTAAAACCCGGTCGGCCACGCCGTGCATGGCGGCGATGGCGACACCGTAGTTGGTGATGGGCACCCGGGCTTGGCGGGCTTTCTGAATGCGGGAAAGCATTTCGCGACGGTTGATGGTGCATCCTCCGCAATGCAGGATCAGTTTGAATTCTTCCAAACGGTTCGGATAGTCCAAGCCCGAGACGACGCTCACGTCGAGTTCTCCCCCGACGGTTCGCGTGAGCCACCGGGGAATTTTGACGCGCCCAATGTCGTCTTCCAAGGCGTGATGACTGCAGGCTTCGGCCACCAGCACTTTATCACCGGGTTTCAGTCGATCGATCGTTCCGGCCCCGCGGGCCGCTTCCACGAGATCTCCTTTGACTCTTGAAAATAAAATTGAAAAAGTTGTACACGGAATGGAGGGGGGGGTGTCGGCGGTCATTTTGAGCACCACTTGGGAATCGCACACCACCAAATCGGGTGAGCGTTTCAGTTCACCCAAGAGACGGGGAAATTCTCGTTCTTTCACCACCACCACCGCCGCGTCGTGGTCCAGTCCGTCCCTGATGGTTTGTACCTGGGGCAGAATCAGTCGTCCCCGGGGGGCCTGAAGGTCAATGGGAACAATCAACACCAGCAATCCCTCGGGAGGCAAAAGGTCTCCCACCACGGGAGGTGGCGATAAAAATTCTTCAGGGCAAAGGGCGATCAGGGCTTGTTTTAAGGCCCCCAAGACCTCGTCTCTCTTCGTTTTATCTGTTGAGGAGCAACAGAGCGTTTGAGGGGTTTTTTCGGCGAGGGTTTTTAAGAAAGAGTCCGAGGGGGGGTGGAGATCCGTTTTGTTGATCACAGCGATGACCGGTGTTGTGCGTTTTCGGCCTTCGTTTAAAACAGAGTCTTCGAAGGGGCCCCAGTGCCCCGGTTCGATGATCAAAAGAAGAATGTCCGACCGATCAAAAACCCGTTGGGTTTTTTCCAATCGGCGAGAGGCCAGTTCCGAGTCGTCGTCGAGCCCAGCGGTGTCCAAAAAAACAACGGGTCCCAGAGGCAGAAGCTCCATGGTTTTTTCCACCACGTCCGTGGTGGTGCCGGCCACGGGCGAGGTGATGGCTGTTTCCTGACCGGAAACCAAGTTTAGAAAACTCGATTTTCCTACGTTGGTCCGTCCGAAAATCCCGATGTGAAGCCGGAGGGCTTTCGGAGCAGTGTTCATAAAAAAACTCCCAAAAGGCAAATCCCCCCGTACCCCCCTTTGTCAAAGGGGGGAAAAACATCGAACCGTTGAGGGGTTTCCCCCCTTTGACAAAGGGGGGGACGGGGGGATTTGATTTTGGGATTTTTGATGGTGTTATCCATGGGAATACCCCAAAGACATAAGGTGTTCCGGGGACAGGGTTCTATCCACCATTTCTTTCCCTAAACGGGTTTCCAGAAAAGATCGAACGTTCTTTTCTTCCGAGCGTTCCCATTCGCCCACCAACGCTTCGGCTTTTTTATAGCCTAAAATCGGGAGGAAAGCGGTGAGGAGGGTGGGTTGTTTTTCCAGTTCGGCCCGGCACAGGTCCGGACAGGCCCGAAGAGCACGGACATGCACGGCCAGCCGCCCATCAAAAGCGGTCAAAATTTCCAAGGATTCCAAAAGAGCCAGGGCCACCAGTGGGAGAAATTCTGAAATTTGAAAAGTGCCCCGGGACACCGCTTCTGTGACGAGGAAATCGTTGGCCATCACTTTCAGGCCGATCTGGATCCCTGATTCCAAAAGGACCGGGTTCACCTTTCCCGGCATGATGGACGATCCGACCTGAAGAGGTTCCAATAAAATTTCTCCCAACAAGTTCATTTTTCGAAGATCCTCGCATATTTTAACCAATGTGGTGGCGTGGGCTTTCAGAATTCCCGAAACCTCAACAAAAACGTCCGCGTTGGCCGTGGCGTCCACTAAATTTTCCGACCGAGAGAGGCCTAGGCCGGTGATCTCGCGTAATTTGTCTGTCGCTAAAAAAATATATTTTCTTGGGGCGGTCAGTCCGGTTCCCACGGCGGTTCCGCCTAAATTCACCACCCGAAGCCGTTCCTCACACTTGGACGTACGCCAACGGTCTCGAGCGACGGCTTCTGCAAAAGCTGAAAATTCAGCTCCCAACGTGATGGGCACAGCCCCCTGCATTTCGGTTCTGCCCAATTTGACCACGTTGGCAAACTCTTTTTCCTTTTTTTGAAAAGATCCCTGCAGAGACTCGATGGATTGGCTGAGCGAGCGAAATCCGTAAAGGGCGGCCACTTTGACCGCCGTGGGATAAACATCGTTCGTGGACTGGTGCCGATTCACCTGTTCGATGGGGTGGATCGGGTGGGTGTCTCCTCGATGGCCACCCATCAACTCGTTGGCCCGATGGGCGATGACTTCGTTGAGATTCATGTTGGCGGAGGTCCCCGCTCCGCCCTGAAGACCGTCCACGGGAAATTGCCCTTTGTGGTCTCCGCGGATGATTTCGTCACAGGCCTGTTCGATGTTTTTCCCCAAGAGGGGGTCCAAGGCGCCCACCTCGGTGTTGGCTTGGGCGCAGGCTTTTTTCACTTGGGCGAGGGCTCGAATAAGGTTTTCTGGGGTGGCGAGGCGGGAAAAAGAGAAATTCTCTCGGGCCCGTTCCGTGTGAATCCCCCAATAAACCTCCGCCGGGATTTGTTTTTCACCCAGGGCGTCTCTCTCCGTTCGAGCGGTCATTGGGTGAGGGCGGATTTAACAGTCACTCCCGGGAGTGATCCCAGTTGGCCACTTAAAGCACCAAACCGGTCGGTGGTGGTGTCCACCACCAGTGTGATGATGTTCAGTTTTCGGGTCGGGTAGGGAACGCCCATACGGGCGATGATGGTTTCCCCGAACTCCGCAAGAATTTTGTTCACGGCTTCCGCGGAATTCTTTCGGTCTTTCACAACAACGCCGATAAAACCGAGGCGGGTGGTCATGGGAAGGCTCCTTTTTTGACGAGGAAAGAAAACCCCCGGACTCTTTAAAAAAGAGGCCGGGGGTCTCGAAAACCGCACGGCCCTTGAGGTCAGGGGATCCTCCCCCTCATCGCAGGTCTCGATGGATGGTGAAACGTTGTCTCTATTTCTGGTAAGCCGCCAACGCCGTGTAAGACGTGTGCAACAGGTGATGGGCCTTTTCGCCCAAAGGATCCCCTAGGAAGTCTTTGTAGAGAGCCTGCACAGCGGGGTTTTCGTGAGAACAACGAACGATCATTTGTTCGTCTTCCGAGTAAAGCCCGTTGGCCCGTTTTTTGCGAAGCTCGTCGGTCACGCCGTAGGGTTGCCCTCCGCCTCCCACGCACCCACCGGGGCAGGCCATCACTTCCACAAAGTGGTAAGGAAGGGGTTCTCCCTTGGTTTTGGCGTCGCGAATTTGAGTCATCACGTGTTGCACGTTCGCCAGCCCGTGGGCCACGGCGATGCGGACGTCGGTTCCTTCAATGTTCACCACGGTGGTTTTGACACCGTCCATGCCACGCACGGCGTTGAATTCCACCCGGGGCAATTTTTTTCCAGTCACGTAGGAATAGGCGGTGCGCAACGCCGCTTCCATCACGCCTCCCGTCGCTCCGAAAATGGTACCGGCCCCCGTGTAGTCGCCCAAAAGAGAATCGCACTCTTCGTCTTTGAGGTTGTTAAAATCAATACCGGCCTGACGAATCATGCGGGCCAATTCCCGGGTGGTCAACACCGTGTCCACGTCTTGGAACCCGGACGCCCGCATGTCGGACCCCCGCTGAATCTCCATTTTTTTAGCGGTGCAGGGCATGATGGACACCACGTTCACGTCGGCGGCGTTTAACCCTTTTTTCTGGGCGTAATAAGTTTTGGCCAACACGCCCACAATTTCGTGGGGGGATTTGGCCGACGAAAAATGTTCAATCATGTCCCCATGGAATTTTTCCATATAATCCACCCACGATGGGCAACAGGTGGTGATGAGGGGCAGGACGCTTTTTTTATGAACGAACCGTTGCACGAACTCGCTGGCCTCTTCCACGATGGTGACGTCGGCTCCAAAGTTCGTGTCGAAGACGGCCTTAAACCCCATGCGTCTTAACGCCGCGTAGATCTTCTTGGTTAAATTGGTGCCTGGGGCGTAACCAAAATGTTCACCCAAGGTCACGCGCACGGCCGGGGCGATCTGAACCACGGAATGTTTCTTGGGGTCCATCAACGCGGTCCACACGCGTTCGGTGTCGTCGTATTCGAAGATGGCTCCTGTGGGGCAATGGGCGGAGCATTGCCCGCATCTCACACAGGGGGACTCGGCCAAGGAAATATCGCCGGCCGGGGAAATACGCGTGCGGAACCCCCGCTCTAAAAAGGACAGGGCCCACACGTCTTGCATGTTTTGGCACACGTCCACGCATCGTCCGCATTTGATGCATTTGCTGGGTTCCAACACGATGGTTTTTGTGGAATCGTCCACGGGCAACTGGCTGATCATTTTGGGGAACTCTTCGTGCCGAATGCCAAAATCCGCCACAATGTCTTGCAGTTCGCACTGCGTGTTTCGTCCGCAGGTCAGGCATTCGTTGGGATGGCTGGACAAGATCAATTCCACCACGGTTTTACGAATGTTCACCAATTCCGGATCGTTGGTGATGATTTTCATCCCTTCTTCGATGGGCGTGCAACACGCCCGGGGCATTTTGGGGGACCCCTCCAATTTGACCACGCAGATACCACAAGCGGCCGACGCGTGAAGATCCGGGTGTTTGCACAGGGTGGGTATTTTAATGGCCAAGGTTCGGGCCGCGTCCAAAATGGTGGTGTGTTCGGGAACTTCAACAGGGATGGAATTAATAAGGGCTTTAACCATGGGGGCCTCGCTCAGGCTTTCCCGGCCGGTGCGGCCGAGAGGGATGGAATGCGATCGGTGTATTCTTTCTCAAAATATTTCAGTGTGGACAACACGGGGTTCGGGGCCGTTTGCCCCAGTCCGCACAAAGACGCTTTTTGCATGGCGTGGGAGATGGACCTTAGTTTGTCCAAATCCGCTGGTTCCCCTTTCCCGTCGAGGATTTTTTCAAGGTAACCCAACATTTGTTTACCGCCCACCCGGCAGGGGGCGCATTTACCACAAGATTCGTCCACGCAGAATCCCAAATAAAATTTCGCAATGTCCACCATGGAATCGGTTTCATCCATCACGATCATACCCCCAGACCCCATGATGGAGCCGAGTTTTTGCAAGTTCTCGTAACTCACGGGTGTGTCAAAAAATTGTTCAGGAATCACGCCCCCCGAGGGGCCTCCGGTTTGTATGGCCTTCACTTTGGCGTCGCCCGAGGGGCCCCCGCCGATTTCAAAAACAATTTGGCGAAGAGTGGTGCCCATCGGTACTTCCACCAAGCCGGAATGTTTCACTTTGCCGGTCAAGGCGAACACCTTCGTTCCCTTGGATTTATCAACACCGATGGACGAAAACCAAGCCGCTCCCTTGGTGAGAATAACCGGAATATTGGCCAATGTTTCTACGTTGTTAATGCAGGTGGGTTTCCCAAAGAGTCCTTTGACCGAAGGGAACGGTGGGCGAGGGTGTGGGTACCCGCGACGCCCCTCGATGGAGGCGATCAACGCGGTCTCTTCCCCGCAAACGAACGCCCCGGCCCCCAAGCGAATATCCACGTCGAATGAAAAAGAAGTCCCGAAAATATTTTTCCCCAACAAACCATACTGGTAGGCTTGTTTAATGGCTTTTTGAACGCGTTCCACGGCCAAGGGGTATTCCGCACGGATGTAAAAATATCCTTTCGTGGACCCTGTGGCGTAAGCCGCGATCGCCAATCCTTCGATCACAGAATGGGGGTCTCCTTCCAACACACTGCGGTCCATGTAGGCCCCGGGGTCTCCCTCGTCGCCGTTGCAAATCACGTAACGCTGGTCGCTGGCGGTTTTTCGGGTGAGTTCCCATTTCAACCCCGTGGGGAACCCAGCCCCTCCTCTCCCTCGAAGGCCGCTGGCCTTCATCTCCGCAATCACTTGGTCGGGGGTCATGTCGAGAAGCGCCTTGGCCAAGGCTTGGTAGCCGTCGTTGGCCACGTAGTCTTTAAAACTTTCGGGGTCAATCACGCCGGTGTTGCGAAGGACAATTTTTAATTGTTTTGCGTCGTTCTTTTCCAACAACCACTCTTGAATAATTTGCCGGCCGATGATGTGCTTTTCAAAAAGTGTTTCCACCCGATCGGCCGTGACGCGGGCGTAAACGGCGTCCACCATCCCTTCCACAAACACGTGGACGATGGGGTCCTCCGCGCATTTACCAAAACAACCGCATCGGCGAGCCTCAAAGTCCACGGCCACCCCGCGTTTTTTGGCTTCGTTCCGTAAAGCGATCATGGTCTCTTGGGATCCCGCCGCCACGCCACCGGAGGACAAGCACACTTTGACAACGATCTTTTTTTTCTCCGCAAGGGCGGCCTGCTTGATTTTGTTTAATTCGTCCCGGGTCATGGTGGCCATATTAGACGGCTCCTTCAACGGCGGGGGCTTTGTACTCCGCCAAAATATTTTTAACTTGGCCGGGGACCAACCGTCCATACACTTTTTCGCCAACGGTCAACACCGGAGCCTGCCCGCAACAACCTAAACAACGAACCATTTGTAAGTAAAAATTTTTATCCGCCGTGCTCTGTCCCGGCAATAAACCAATCTCTTCTTGAATTTCCGTGAGCAAGCCCTTGGCCCCCTTTAAATAACAGGCCGTGCCCATGCACACGGAAATCACGTGCCGGCCCGGCGGGGACAATTTAAAATAGTTAAAAAAAGTGATGACTTCGTAAATGCGGGCCATGGGGATGTTCAGCCGTTTGGCCACCTCAAAGGAAACTTCCCGAGGCACGTAACTGAAGCGATTTTGAATCTGGTGCAAGATCATGATGAGGTTGCCCTCTTTGTTTTCCCAAGGGGCCACAATTTCTTCCACGGTTTTCATGATCAACTCTCTATCCATAAACCCTCCGGGGTTTTGTGTTTTCGCTCAAAATCATGATGGGGATGCCGTTTTTTCTCGTCATTCCAGCGAAGGCCGGAATCCGGTGTTTTTTGTGTTTTTGACGGGTGTTTTTTGAAAGTAAGTCCAGTGGCTTAAAAACAACGTTATTTTTTACCAATAACTTCATCGGAACGCGAGCCCATTTAAGCACATCAACAAGGGACCGTCAATCTTGACGAAAAAATAATAAATCTGAACGACTGAAGGGCAAGGGGAGGCTTGCGGGCAGGATGCCCGCGCTCCTGTATTTTAGTCTCTTCGTTCTAAAATCTTTGACAAAACGTCAAAGATTTTAGAACGAAGAGACTGGAGAGCCTGTTCGTTAACAGGATCTTCCCCATTTCGAAAAAACAGTTTTCAAGGACACAAGAGACGATCCGAGAGAACGGTCAAGACAGCCCGGACGAGTCGTTCGATCGGAGAAACCATAAAACATTTCGAGAAAACATTCACCCCATTAGAGGCTTCTCCTTCACTCGTCCGGCTCGTCCGGGTTAGGTTATGGTAGAATAGATGACCTATGAAATCCGATTTCCACGTTCACCTGCCGAAAACGACGTTTCCCATGAAAGCCGATTTGCCCACCCGGGAGCCGGTCGTGCTGGCCCATTGGGAAAAAATCCATGTTTACAAAAAGAGACTTGAGAAAAACGCGAACGGTGAGCCTTTCGTGTTGCACGATGGGCCTCCCTACGCCAATGGCCCCATTCATATGGGGCACGCTCTCAATAAAATTTTGAAAGACGTGATCGTGAAATACAAATCGCTCCGGGGGTTTCGGTCGCCCTACATTCCGGGGTGGGACTGTCACGGGCTTCCCATTGAGCACCAACTGATGAAAGAAAAAGGGTGGAGCAAACGCACGATCACCCGGGGTCCTTTCCGCCACGAAGCCACCCGCTACGCTGAGCATTGGATTGAAAGCCAAAAAAAAGAATTTAAACGTCTTGGGGTGCTGGCCGATTGGGACCACCCTTACAAAACCCTCTCGCCCGATTACGAAGCCGGTGTGGCCCAAACCTTCCTCGACCTTTTTGAAAAGGGGTTTGTCGTGCAGGACAAAAAACCGGTTCACTGGTGTCCTATGTGCGAAACGGCTTTGGCCGAAGCCGAGGTGGACCACGCGGATAAAACGTCCGCCTCGGTGTTCGTTAAATTTCCGGTGTTGGAATGGCCCGCCAACGATGAAGCTCAAAAACTGGGCCAAACCCTTGGCAAAAAAGTGTCGGTTTTGGTGTGGACCACCACCCCGTGGACCCTCCCGGCCAACGTGGCTTTAGCGTTTCATCCCGAGGGTCGGTACCGGTTGTGGGAATCGTCCAACACCCACGAACGTTTTTTGGTGGGGGATCCCGGTTGGGCGTTGTTGGAAAAAGAGGTGGGTGGTGGAAAACCCGACGCCCTCGGGGTGGACGGTCTGTTTTTAGAGGGATTGCTTTGTCAAAACCCCCTGAACAACAATCCCTCCCAAGGCGTTTTGGCGGATTTTGTATCGTCGTCTGAAGGAACCGGTGTGGTGCACATGGCCCCCGGTCATGGGCCGGACGATTACGCGGTGGGTAAATCCTACGGTTTAGAAATTCTTTCCCCCGTGGACGGAGGGGGGCGTTTTTCGTCGGACGTTCAGCCCAACACGTTGGCGGGTCTCTCGGTGTGGGAAGCCAACGCTGTCATCGTTGAAAAATTAAAAGAAAGCCAACGTCTTTTTAAAGAAATGACGATCACTCACAGTTATCCCCATTGCTGGCGATGTAAAAAACCCATTATTTTCAGGGCCACCCGTCAATGGTTTCTCAAAGTTTCTGAAGACTTGCGGGCCTCTTTGATTCAAAGCACCCACCGCGTGGACTGGATTCCCGATTACGGGCAAGAGCGTCTCTTGGGCATGTTAAAAAATCGGCCCGATTGGTGCTTGTCTCGCCAAAGGTTTTGGGGCACGCCCATTCCCATGTTTCAGTGCACGGCTTGTGGTCACCCTCTCAAGGATAAAAAAGTTTTTGAGGCTGTTGTTCAAGCTTTTGCCCAACAGGGCGGAACCGTGTGGTATGAAAAAGAGCCGTCTTTTTTCGGGGCCACGAGCCCCTGTGCCCATTGCGGAAAAACCGAGTACAAACGGGAAGACGACATACTGGACGTGTGGTTCGATTCGGGGGTGTCTTGGGTGGCGGTGTTGAAAGCCCGGCCCGAAACCCAACACGTTCCCCGGAAAAACGTTATGTATTTGGAAGGATCCGATCAGCACCGCGGGTGGTTTCAAACGTCTTTGGTCCCGGCCGTGGCTCTCACGGGGGAAGCCCCTTACGGCACCGTGTTAACGCACGGGTTCGTCTTGGACGGCCAAGGCCGGGCCATGTCAAAATCTTTAGGCAACGTGATGGCTCCCCAAGAATTGATCCAGAAATACGGGGCCGACATTGTGCGGTTGTGGGTGTCCGTGACGGATTACCGGGAAGACGTTCGGTTGTCCCAAGACATTTTGAACCGCGTGATTGATACCTATCGGAAATTACGCAACACGTTGCGGTATCTCCTCGGTAATTTAGGGGATTTTGTCCCCGCCAAAGACGCCCTTCCTTTAGAAAAAATGGAGCCCTTGGATTTGGCCTCCCTCGTCGCTTGGAACGAACGGTTGGAGCAGGTGATTGGCCATTACGATCGCCAAGAATTTCACTTGGTCACGGCGGCTTTGGCGGACCAATTTTGCATCAACGCGTTGTCGGAATACTATTTGGATGTTCGCAAAGATGTTCTCTATTGCGACCTAAAAAATTCCCATCGGCGACGCAGTGCCCAAACGGCTTTTTGGCACATCGCCCGGGGTTTGTCGAGGGTGTTGGCTCCGTTGATTTCTTTTACGGCCGAAGAGACGTGGTCGACGTTGCGAGAGCAAGGTCTTCTGGCCCACGAAGACGACGGGGAAAGTGTATTTCTCAATCCTTTCCCCACGCCGATTCCCATCCCGACCGGTTGCTTTTTCCCCATGGGGGATTTTCTGCGAATCCGCCGGGGAGTCAATGAAGCTGTGGAAAAAGCTCGTCAGGCGGGTGTTGTCAAAACCGCCAACGAAGCGTCCCTTCCCGTCTCGTTGCACGAAGCCCACACCCCGTTTTCCGCCATGGACCCGGAGACATTGGCCTCGGTTTTGGGCGTGGCCCATGTGACGGTCACCCACCGGTCCACGGGTGAGCCTTTTGATCTTGGGGCTGTCTCCTTGGCCCCCGGGGAAAAATGCCCTCGGTGCTGGTTGATACGCCCTCTCACCAACGGTCTTTGTTCTCGATGCGGTCCCGCCGAAGAAATGGCCAAACAGGAAACGCTCGTTGAACGCTAAGACCCCGTTGGTTTTAAGAAGGACGATGATCATTGCCTTGATCGTTTTTATTCTGGATCAGGTCACTAAAATTTTTATTCGTCGGTCCATTCCTCTGTGGGGTGGTTTTCAGGTGTGTCCTTCTTTTTCCATTGTGCATTTCCAAAACACCGGGGCTGTTTTTGGGGTTTTCCAAAACGGCAATTTAATTTTAATCGGAGTGACCGCGGCTATTTTGATTTTACTGGCCAAACTCCACAAGGATTTGGCTTCCCAAGGATCTTGGGCTCGAATGGGTTTGGCGTTGTTGTGGGGTGGGGCTTTCGGGAATTTTGTCGATCGGATTTTTGTTGGTTCTGTAACGGATTTTTTGGACGTTTCAGTAAAAAATTGGCATTGGCCGGCTTTTAATGTGGCGGACAGTGCCATCACCGTGGGGGTGTTTTTTCTCTTGCTTCAACATTTTATACCTGCGGATGGAAGGAGTTAGCCCTGCATCCCATCCTGTTTAAAATAGGGCCTTTCACCTTACACACCTACGGTCTTTTTGCCGCTTTGGGTTTTGCGGGAGGGTATTTTCTGTCATCTCGTTTGGCCCGGCGATTCGGTTTTTCAAGCCAAATTTTAGCGGATTCTTTGTTTCCTTTGATGGCGGGCGGTTTGGTGGGGGCTCGGATTTTTTACGTCGTGTTTCACCGCTCTGAATTTGTGGGGCATGGGTTGGACGTTATTAAAATGTGGCAGGGTGGTTTGATGTGGCAGGGAGGACTGCTGGGCGGTCTTTTGGCGGGGATTTTATATTTTCGATGGAAAAAAGTCCCGTTGGCTTTCGCCGCGGATATCCTAGTCCCTGGTGTGGCTTTTGGTCAAGCTCTCGGACGTTTGGGGTGTCTCTTTGCGGGGTGTTGCTACGGGAGGTACTGCACTCACCCTTGGGCCATCACGTTCCAAAACCCGGCGGGCATGGCCCCCTTAAAAATCCCTTTGCATCCCACCCAACTTTACGACGCCGGTCTCAATTTATTGATCACCGGGACCCTTCTCCTCCTTTCGAAAGCGTCCCGTTTTCGCCCGGGGACCGGTGGCCTCATGGCCCTTTACCTTCTGCTGGCCGGTTCGGCCCGCCTCGCCGTGGAACCTTTTCGAGCGGACCCTCGAGGGCCTATTGTTGGCCCTTTCAGTGCGACGGCCCTCATGGCCATGGTCATTACGTTATCCGGCCTCGTTTTACTGATTAAAAACGGTAAGAACAGTCGTTTGTAATTTGGAGGTTCTTTTGTTGCCCTCGTTTGTTTTTTCAGGTCTTCCCGACCGATTGGATCGTTTCCTGACCCACTGCCTAAAAGACATGTCCCGTTCCCGGGTTCAGCGGTTGATTGAAGACGGTTGTGTGACCGTGAATGGGGAACGGTTTCCCAACCGGCACATTCTCACACCCGGGGACGTGGTGACGGTGGATCGTCCGGCTTTTTCGTCTTTGCCTCCCGCCGACGCGGACAGCGTCCCCATCCTTTTTGAAGACGACGATATTATTGTGGTGGACAAACCCGCCGGTTTGGTGGTGCACCCGGCGGGGCCTCACCGCACGGACACGCTCATTCAGCGGTTGTGGCCAAAACTCGCCGGGGCTTGGGCCCCGGACGGTCGCCCGGTCACCGATCGCCCCGGGGTCGTTCACCGGTTGGACCGGGGGACCTCCGGCGTGATGGTGATTGCCAAAAACCCCGCCGCCGCCGAAAACCTCTCCCGTCAATTTGCGGACCGGGTGGTCAAAAAAACCTATTACGCTTTGGTCGAGGGCTTGATGGACACGCCCTCCGGCAAAGTCCGCTCCGTGGTGGGCCGTTCCCGGGAACAGCCCCACCGCATGTCCACGACTTCCCCGGGCCGATGGTCCGAAACCGAATGGACCGTGATTAAAACTTTTCCTAAAACAGGTCTCTCCGGGCAAACGTTGCTGGAAGTGAACCCTCGTACGGGTCGAACCCATCAGATCCGAGTCCAATTGTCGGCTTTGGGCCATCCGATCGTGGGTGACAAAGTCTACGGAGGGACCCCCGGCCCTCGCCCTCTTTTACACGCCCATCGCTTAGAATTTCTCCACCCTCGCACCCAAAAACTCCAAGTGTTCATCTCCCCCGCCGTTCCTTTTTGACGGATCGTCTTGAAAATGCTAAAGTAACCTCAAGAAACAACAAAAAAACACGCGTCGGCTACGTTGGAATTTACCGCAACGGACACTGATCCTTGCGGTTTTTTTATTTTATATCGGAGAACGTCATGCCTTTCACACAGTTTAACCTTCACCCAGATTTGGTTAAAGCCATTAAAATTTTAGGGTTTACCCAGCCCACACCCATTCAAGCCCAAGCCATGCCACCGGCTCTTTTGGGCCGAGACATTTTGGGGTGTGCCCAAACCGGTAGTGGAAAAACGGCGGCGTTCACTTTCCCTGTGCTTCATCATTTGCTCACCCATCCGGGGCGAGGGTTGCGGGCTTTGGTTTTGGTCCCCACAAGAGAGTTGGCCGTGCAGGTGGAAAAAACCTTTCAAGAGTGCGGAAAGTTCACGCCGTTTAAGACCAGCGTGGTGATCGGGGGGGTGAGCCATTCCAACCAAGTCCGAACCGTGAAAGCCGGGGCCAGCGTTTTGGTAGCCACGCCGGGACGACTGTTGGATCATTTGCGTCAGGGGAATTTTACGTTGGACAAAATTGAACAACTGGTGTTGGACGAAGCGGATCGTATGTTGGATATGGGTTTTTTACCCGACATCAAAGCTGTTTTGAAACACGTTCCCACGGAACGTCAAACCCAAATGTTTTCGGCCACCCTCCACGCGGACGTGGAGCGGATTGCTGGTTTTGCCACCCGCAACCCCCTGCGGGTTGAAATCGCTCGTCCCTCCACCGTGGCCGAGGGCATCAGTCAAATCCTTTATCCTGTGATTCAGTCCCAAAAAGTGGGCTTGTTGCTGGCCCTGCTCAAAAACACTCAAATGAATTCGGTGTTGGTGTTCACCCGCACGAAGCACGGGGCGGACAAAGTGGCCGGGCGCTTACAAGATGAAGGGTACAAAGTGGGCACGCTCCACTCCAACCGCTCTCAAAATCAACGTCAGCGAGCCATGGAAGATTTTCGTCAAATGCGGACTCAAATCCTAGTGGCCACGGACATCGCGGCTCGGGGTATTGACGTTAAAAACATCAGTCACGTGGTGAATTTTGACGTGCCTCGGTTTGCGGAAGATTACGTCCATCGGGTGGGTCGAACCGCTCGGGCCTACGGGGTGGGGGACGCCATTTTGTTGGTGGATCACACAGAAGAATCTTTTGTTCGCGGGATTGAAAAGTTTATTCAGGTGGTTTTTCCAAGGGCTATGGTGCCGGGGTTTCAATACAACAAGCCTCCGCGCCTTCATCCCAACGTGCCCTCCCGGCACAATCGTCGCAACGCCCCCCAAATGCCCGGGGCCAAACCCGGTCGCAACGCCCACGCCCCGCACCGACGATACCGTTAATCGTTTAGTTCCAAAATCTTTGACAAAACGTCAAAGATTTTAGAACTAAGCGATTAGAAGGCCTGTCCGTTAACATGATTTTCCCCCTTTTGGAAAAACGGTTTCCAAGGGGACAAGCTCGTCAGGGTTAAGATTTTACAGGTAAAAAAATGGGGGAATGCCCGTTGTTTCGGTCATTCCCCCATCACTATCCAGTCCCTGATTTAGGTCCCCATCGTGCGACCTAAATCAGGGACCGGATTATAACTTAGCATCCACAGCCGGGTCCGAACATGTGTCCTCCTTTTGTATTTTTTGTTGTTGATCATCGTTCTGGCCTTCGCCGGAACGACGGACGAACCTAACTCGTCGTCTTCTGTTCCCACCTCTTTATTGTACCATTTTTTGAGCCCCTCTTTTTTTCAAAAGATCCGAAGGATCTTTTGAAACTTGGCGAAACCCTTGTCATAAACTTTACATAATGGTAAACAAGAGCCATGTACAACCCCATTTTTTCGATCACCCCAGAGCTGTTGCGGTTAATCACTGAAGCGACGGAGCTTCGGAGCTGGATCGGTCGGGCGGTGGTGGATGTCTCTTGGTTGCCCGTTTTGCAAAGGGAGACCACGGCCCGTCTCGCTCATTCGTCAACGGCCATTGAAGGCAATCCTCTCTCGCTCCCAGACGTGCAGGCCTTGGCTCGAGGCGATGCCGTGGGGGGGACCGCTCAATCTCGGCAGGAAGTGTTGAACGTGTTGGCCGCTCTTCGATGGATTTGGTCTCGGCCTCTGGGCGAAGAGATCGTTTCAGCCAATTTATTACGTGTTCACAAATTGTTGACACAAAAAACGATGCCCCCTGAAACAACGGGTCACTATAAAATGAATCCGAACCGGGTGGTGGATGGATCGGGTCGAACGGTTTACACGCCTCCCCCACCGGAACAATCCGGCCCTCTCACCCAAGAGCTGTTGGACTGGGTTTGTTCGCCAAAATCTCAAATTCTCCACCCCATCCTCATGGGGGCTGTGGCCCATCACCGGTTGGTCTCTATCCATCCTTTTTCCGATGGGAATGGGCGTGTGGCCCGAGCTTTGGGGGTGTGGGTGTTGCACACCCGGGGGTTCGACACCCATCACCTGTTGGCCCTAGACGATTATTTTGAGGGAGACCGTCAACGCTACTACGATAAGATTCAACAAGTTCGCGATTTAGACGAAGATTTGACGTTTTGGATGGAGTATGTGGCCCAAGGGGTTGTGGAGACGTGGCGTCAAACCCAACAGCGCATTCAGTCCCTGCGGGTGAGTCGCAAGGGCGTCCAACTCTTGCTGACTCCAAGGCAGGAAGACGTTTTGCGTTTGTTGCGTGACAAGGATCGCCAACGTTCATCGGATATGGAAAAAGTTTTTGGCGTGACTCGGGCTCGGGTGGGGCAGATCCTAAAGCCCTTGGTCAAGGCCGGCTTGGTGTTGCGCGAAGGCCAAACCCGTTCCACCACTTACCGCTTGGCTGAATAGAAATTCCCCTCGGGGAATTTCTGAAAAAACACGTTGTTGGCGGGTTTCTTTGCAACCCTGAAAAAAATGGTCGCGGGGAATTGATGTGTTTTAGTATTAATTAGGCCACAAAAAAGATTCAGCCAATGGGTGAAATAAGAAGCGTTTTTTCAGACCCGGCACTTCGAAAGTCAGAGGCTAGGCTTTGAGATTTTTCTGGTGAACGAAGTGGAGAACAAAACTGACCTACAAAACGATTCGGGGCTTCAGGGTTTCCCGTGGGGCATGGAGGGAACGGCAGGACTTCATTAGTTTTCCATCAAGGGGGCACCCGCCCCCTCCCACCCCTGGGCAGGCGCTCCGCCCTGCACCCGGGTTCCTTTTCTTTGGACGCACAAAGAAAAGGAACCAAAAGAAATGCGCCCCGGTCGGCTTCCGCCGAATTTTTTGCCGGAGGCCGGACCAACTCCCGCCCCTCAACTTCCTACGGGGCGGATCGAACAGGTCCGTCCCCGCTACCGGCAAAAAAATCGTCTCATAACGCCTTAAGGGGGAGGAAAAACCAACCAAAGGCAAACAAAAACACCCACGGAAAACCCGGAAGCCCCAACGATTCAAGCGACCGGGCACGACGCCCGTGGCCGCGTCGGGTTGAGCGATGTGTTGGGCACAACTTTTATTTTGATTCTTCAAACCAAAGAATTGATTCCTTTGGGATAAAGATTTTTCGCTTGTCAGAGTATTGGAGCGCCAACCACTTTTCAAAGTAAGAATATTCATACGAATCCATGGCACCTTTACCTGTTTTCTCTGTTCGTTGATTACCAGTAAACCCAAGGATAGTGACATTACGAAAAACCGTGGGATTGCTATTTTCCTGCGGACGACAAAAAAGATCATAAGGACGAGTGAAGTCAATGGCCATTAGGTTAGAGGGAACAGCTTGGCCTGCAAGCTTAGGCGGTTCCGGAGACCTAGCTTCTGTTCGAGACCTAACAAAAACGATACCAAGAGCAACAGAAACAGATCCTATAACAATGCCAAGTAAGATGAGCAATACTGGAATAGAACGGTCTTTCACAAACCCTCCTGCCCAACATGTATTCAGCCTAAATCTCGCTGTTTAATTCACCGTGTTTTTGTCTGTGGTCTGTTAAACTATACAGGATGTTTTTTGAAATTGAAAGGGGAATGTTTTCAATGTTGCAAGGGAATGAAAATGTCATGGTGTGGAATGGAGCAGGGGAATCGTCTGATGGGTTAACGATTTTCTTCATCCTAAAAACGGAAGTTGGACTCTTATGAAAATAAGGCAAAGCATTGATAAGATTACGTTTTAGTCTTGATTGGTCAATGAAAAAGAGTCACCCAATGGGTGAATCTTAAAAAAGTCTTTCAGTCTCGTCAT
>Ga0247840_10003423_pt1 | contig 26829 bp, 28 predicted proteins | sample LaCruzMarch2015__FD_192404 | JGI IMG/M metagenome (GOLD analysis project Ga0247840, IMG submission 192404) | Freshwater microbial communities from meromictic Lake La Cruz, Castile-La Mancha, Spain - LaCruzMarch2015_17m | ecosystem: Environmental > Aquatic > Freshwater > Lake | place: Spain...
ACAACTACATCAACAACTCCCTCAACAACTCCCTCAACAACTCCCTCAACAACTCCCTCAACAACTCCCTCAACAACTCCCTCAACAACTCCCTCAACAACTCCCTCAGCAACTCCCTCAACAACTCCCTCAACAACTCCCTCAACATCTTCCTCAACATCTTCCTCAACATCTTCCTCAACAACTCCCTCAACAACAACAAAGAAAACTTCCAAACGAACTTATCCAAAATCCTTTAGAACAAGTAAAACAACCAGTCAAGATATATAATGAAATAGATAATAACGAAGGATATGATGTTATTAGCGATGATGGAATGGAATTAGATGTTAGAGCGAGACCTCAATAACTAGTTTAGATAGTTATATTGTTTAAATAAATTAACTTAAACAGTTAATTTTATTATTAAATAAATGGACCAAATTCAAGATTCTCATGTTAAAAATGTTATTCAAAAATATTCAGAACGTAGTCAAGTTGGTTTATTAAAATACGGAACAACTCTTGAACGTACTGATTTAAATAATCTTCAATGGCTTCAACATCTTCAAGAAGAACTTATGGATGCTACATTATACATTGAACGTATTATGAGTGATATTAAACGCGTAAAAGCAACATATGATGCTTAAAATTATTATTAAAAATATTTTAATAATAACTTACTTATTTTCTTAAGTTTTTACACTTTGACGAACGTCTAAACTTCTTAGATTTACAAAAACGAATTAAATTAGATCTTTTACTTAAATCCATACGAGTTTTAGGAGCCTTTCTTCTAACGTGTGAACGTTTAGTTAAATAACGTTTACAAATTGGATGAGACTTGTATTTACTCATTCTACATTTTTTAGATTTTTCTCCAAGAGAAGCATTGGCTAAAGGATGTCTCTTACTACGTTTACTTTTCTTACTACGTTTAACAGACTTTTTACTACGTTTACTTCTCTTACTACGTTTACTTCTCTTACTACGTTTACTTCTCTTACTACGTTTACTTCTTTTACTACGTTTACTATGTTTTGCCATTTATATTTATCAAAAGAATAAAAAAAATTATTCTAATATAATTCGAAGACGACATAATGGACAATTTGGCTTTTGTTTAATCCATTCATTTAAACAATCTCGATGGAAAGAATGTCGACAATGCAAAATGTAAATATCTTGATTATTGTAACTTTCAAGGCATATAGAACATCTACATTCTTCACATTCTTCATTATGATATTGACAATCATAATATTCTTGTAATACGGTTGTCCATTTATTAAAATTATAGATATAAACAGTGATACAAAGTAAAGTAAAACTTTCAATTGTTATTGCAATAATATAAAATTCAAGTAATCCATATGGAAAATAATAAACAAGATATCCAACAAGCATTAAACTAGATAAAAATTTAATTGAAAGTCCAAGTTTTTTTGATAATCTTGTTTCAGCAGAAAAAAACATCATATTAATAACAACCTTTCCCATAATAATAAGTATAAGAGTAAAAGTGCTATTCTTTGATGTATCAGAAACTAACATACATATAAATGTAAAAGTATCAGTTAATATTCCAAGATAGACAATAAAGTCAATTATTGCTCTAATAGTGAAAAACATCTTTAAAGATAATTTTTAAAGATGATTTAATTAAAAACTCATTTTTAATATTTTATTAAAATTATATTTAAGTCATTCTTTATATCAATTAATTATGAGTTTTTCAGGAATTATATCACTAAATCATAATGACCCAATGTTATTGTTAATGAAGTATGTTCCTTATAACTTTTATATTACTTCAAAATATATGGTATTAGGTTCACTAAAATATCACAAAATTAAAAATGAGTCTGAAACATTACATATTTTATATAGAGGAAGTTTACCGTTAGATATATTTGAAAGTTTTGATAATTTTTGTTTATTAAATCAAAAATTATCTGGACGTGAATATTGTATGGTTATAATCAAATGTATGGGTGATATTCCTAAAGAAGTTTATTTAAGCACAGATGAATACGGTAATAAAACTTTAAATTTTCATGTTTCAAAAAATAAAGTTTTATTTACTACTTGTAATGGATATGAAAGTATGCCTGCTGGATATTATATGAAAATAACTTTGAATGAAAATTTAGAAGTAGAAAAACAATTATTTTCACAATATAGTAATGAAGAAATAAATAATTAAAAGAAAAAATTATATATTAAAAAAAAAGATTTATTATATATTAAAAATGTCAAAGTTTACATACTTTACCCAAGTAAAAAAGGTAGTAGAACCTCCCAAATTCTGTAAAAAAAATAATATAAAAATCAATCAAATTTTTTCATTAGTTAATGAAATATATAATCAACGTGATACGACAGGTCTTTCTGACAAAGAGAAATATATAGAAATTGGACAAATGATTTTTACAGCACAAGGTCCAAGAGAAAATGTATTATTTTCATATTATACATTAGGAAATATAGAAGATGAAAGTAGAATTTTAGACGCAAGAGATGAAGATATTTTTCTCTGTTTTAATTGTGATATTTGTGCTTTAGACAAAACAGAAGCAGTTGGAGTTTATAGTAAATCAAAAATACAAGTTTTAAAAAATGTCGTAGAAGAACTTTGCGAAGATATTGTTACTAAAACTGGAGTTGATTTTCGTTTAACTCCAAATGCTACTATATATTTACCAGGTCATTTATTAGTAACTACAAGAACTCACGTTCCAAATTATAATACTTTTCTTACTTTTGGAGTATTTCAAGGTTATTTTGCTTTAATTGAAAAATTTAAAGAAGAAGGAGTTGAAGCAAATTGTATATGGAACGGACGAACTGGAAGTGAATTATATCATTCACATTGTCATTTTACAGATTATAAAATACCTATTGTAGAATACGTGAAAGAAAAATTCAAAAGACTTTCACAAGATACTATAAATATTGAATCTGTTAACTTTAAAAATTTTGGTAATACAGTACGTGATTATATTATACTTCAAAGTCCAGATATAAAGAAACTTCAAGGTCTTTGTAGTAATTTTATATTTAATACTCAAGTCTTTGGAAGAGAAAAATATAAAAAATTAACAGGATGTTCAGTTATAGCAAACTTTGTAATTATTAATCACGAAAATGTAAATCATTATGTTATCATCTTTGCTATAGTTAATAAATATGCAAGAGGAATTAAAGTAGAAAATCAATCAGTATTTTGTGTTCCAAGTACTCATCAAATTATGATTTCTCCCTCTCAAATAGATTTAGTAAAAAAGAATGAAATAAAGATTATTGAACACGTCAATACTAAATTATTTTATAAATTAGATATGGTTGATAAAGATGACTTTAATTATATTTATATAGAAGAGCAACCTCACGATGAAAAACAATTTGCAGAAAATATTATAACTCTTCATAAATCTTTATTAAATCCTAAATTTAAATCAGCTCCTTCCTTTTTATTAAAAGCTGAAATATTACAATATATCCTAGGTAAAGGGTTTAATTTAAATCAAGAAGTGATTGCTGAAAATTTTATGAAAATTTTAAGAAATTATGATTGTTTTGAAGATAAAAAGAAGTGCGATGAAGTTCAATTTGGATTTTTTAAAACAATATTAACTTGTGTATTTTTGACTTATAACAAGATTGAAAAAGGACAAATTATAAGAACTTCGTCAAAAGCAGCAGGATTACAAAGATTTGCACAAAAAGCAAGTATGTTTAAGTATGCTGAATTTGTCCGTCCTTCTCTAGATATAAAACAATGTACTTGGTTAAAAGGTGATTATCTTCATAGCGTATTGATTGAATCAATTGGTGATACTATAATGTATACTCCTATAGAAGAACTTAATAAAATAGTTCTTGCTGAAAATGTTAGAATTGGAGATAAAAGTGCTTTTGGTTATAATCTAAAAGCAAACTTAAATTTTATTAAAAATTTTGAAGTGTTAATTAAAATTCAAAAGATAAATAATAATGAACGACTAAGGTCATTTATTCACGAACTAGAAGCTGGAAAGTTAGTTAATACTATTCGTAAATGTTGTATGAACTTTATGTTAACCTTTGGAAAGTTTGTTTGTGCTGGAAGTTTACCAGATCCAAATAGTCCTAATTATGACTTATGTGATGGAAGTTCAGACCAAACTGGATATATATTTGTAGAATATATTTCTCCATCAAATACATTTGACAGTATGTTAAGAAATAAAATAGATATTGTCCCTTTCTTTAGTTGTGTGTCTCAAGTGTTAAGTGCAGTTCTTTTTTCAAATCAATATTATGGATTTACACATTATGACTTACATTTAGGAAATATTTTATTAGTTCCTATTGATAGCTGTATATCAAATGATGTAATGAAAACTAACTATCATTTAAAAAATGTAACATTAGAAAATATTTGTTTTCAATATTATCCTGTCATTATAGATTACGGAAGAACGTATGTAAAAGGAATGGATAAAAATGATATCTATTATGATAAGAGTTTAGCTCATTATTATGGAGTAACTTCCTTTAAAAGTAATCAAGTTTTTGATTTATGGACTTTCTTTGTAAATTTATTATTTAATATTTGTGCATTCCAACCAGATTTTATTTTACAAACAAATAATCAAAATATGGTTGAAATTTATGCTTCGTCTGGTCTTAAAAGATATATTAAAGTAATATTAAAACATTTTTATTTTTTCTTTACTCAAAGTGGAAAGAAAGTTACTGATTTTTATAATAGTTCAGATGATGACGTAGAAATTCTTTATGATGAAATTGTTAAAGTTTGTAATTATATGATTGTATTACCTACAACTACACGAAATAATGATAAATATAAAATGATGTTAAATTATTTTGCAAAAGGATTATTTAGAAATATATATGATAAATTAGGTCATAAATATGTATGGAACCTTCCAGAGAGATTTACAAATTCAGTAGATATAGATAGTTTATTAAATGATTTAATAGATATGATAAGAGATACAACTAATAATATAGAAAAAGATTTTAAGGATGTATATGGCTATGATTTATCAAAAAGCGAAGTATTTGATGTAAAATACGAAAATTAATTTTTTTATTATTAATAATAATAAAAAGATGTCAACACCAAATAAATTAACAGTTCAAGAATTAAAAAATATACAAGAAACCATAAATAAATGGGCTCCTATTATTTATCATCATCCTGATGAAAAATATTATCCAGTATCAATTGAATGGTTGATGGCAAACTCTGCTTTAATTGATTATACTGACCCTAAAAATCCAGTATCAGTGTCACCTGTCACAAATCAAGATATATATGATTTATCAAAAAAACATAATTTTGAATTTGTACGTGGTGGAACTATTTTATTTTCATTTGGAAGTGAACTTCATAGGGGAGAACATCCAACTCGTAATATTCCTTGTTATGTATTAGTTAGAGAAGTTGAAGGTAAAGTTCATCTTACTTATATTTTTTTATATGCATATAATGGTGAATATCCAATTTTAGGATTATTAAATGCAGGACAACATCCAGCCGACCTCGAACATTTAACTGTAGAATTAACACAACAAGGCCAATTAACTCGTGTAATGTATAGTGCTCATGGAACTAAAGATGGTAGATGGGTTGCAGCAAAAGATGTACCAATGGAAAATGGAAGACTTATAGCATATATGGCATTAAATGGTCATGGATTATATCCAAAAGAAGGTATTGCGTTTAGATTAGGAGGTTTAGCAAATGATTATTTAGGAAGAGGCGCAAGTTGGGATCCAAAACCTCAATTAATATTTTTACCAAATGATATTAATTTTGATATTAATACAATGGGTTGGGTTGCTTTTAATGGATATTTTGGAGGAGAAGCAAGACCAGGTAATACTGATGGAATTGCTCCATTAATTGATAAAGGTTGGATTCGTGGAACCGATATTTTAGATGAAAAGGAATTAAATCCACCAGTTATTTTTTCAAATACAGTTGGAAATGTATTAATTAATGTTAAAAATATCATTGTATTTATTATTGTATATTTTATGATTTTTAATTTATTAAAGCTAATAGATAAATATGTGTTTGACCCAACTGATGGAGATTATGGATTAAAAGAACACTCTACTACTATTGCTATATTTTTAATTTTATTTGTAATTATTAAAATGATTGCTACAAAAATTATTAAAAAATTTGTTCCATCATAAAAAAATATTTTTTTCTTTTCTATTAAATAAAAAATGTTAACCGCTTGTGCAATGTATTTATATTTCAATAGAAATAGATTAAACAGACAAAGGAGAGAACAAGCCATGAGTTTAGGAGGTTTTATTGTTCTTGCTTTAGCTTTATACGCAGCTTATTTAAGTTGGACTTGTAATACTAAACAAGGTATTACTGGAGGTATGAGAGTTGTTTATTCTGCTGGTGCTTTTGTAGATAATTTTACTTATATTTTTAACTATTTCTTATTCCAAAGAAACACTGCATTGACTTGTAAATTTTAAATAAAATTATTTATTTTATTATTTGAATAATAAAATAATGACATTCAATGATTTTTTAAAAAACCCAACAGTTTATGTGTTAAGTAAGACAATCAAAGTATTAAACAAAAACGATGAAACATCAACTCAAAGAATATTACATGTTATAAATAATTATGGAAAAACTACTGAATATTTTCATGGAGGAAATAGAGATAGTGAATATCTTCCATTAATCTTAGGTTTAATAGCTGCATATATAAGTTGGAATTGTAATACAAGAAAAGGTTATACTCTAATAGAAAAGATAATATTTAGTTTCTTTGCCTTTATCTTTGGGGGATTATATTTGTTTTATTATTTTTTAGTAAGATATGATGAATGTAAATTAAAATAAAATTTTTTTTTCTTTTTTTATTATAAAAACTATAAAATGTCTCAAGATTTAATTTCTAAAGAAAACATGCAAATGATCTGTAAAGTTTCTGTCGTCATCGCTGCCATTGGTGCTATCAACTGGTATACTACTTCTATGGGTGCTAATTTAGTTGCTATGGTTGCTGGTTCATCTAAGGTTGAACGTTTCATCTATCTTTTAGTTGGTATTGCTGGTGTTATTGTTTTATACTGTGTCTTCAATGATATGGTCACATTAAGACAAAGAATGTACTAAACAAACTTATATAAAGTATTTTATTTAAATTATTATAAATAAAATATTAACTTACATATTAAAACAACGATATTTACAAATATCTATTACATCATCAAATATACCTGTATTTGCTTGATGTAATGTAAACATAACTAATTTATTATTCATTCTTTCTTTAATCATTTCTACTATTTCTTCTACTAACTCTGGATGTAATGACGCTAAACATTCATCTAACAAGATAATATTACATTTTGAAACTTTATTAAATGCTAAAAAGAATGCTAAACTAACTCTATCATATTCTCCTCCACTTAAACCATCTAATGGAACTGTTTCGCCATCTTTAACAATTTGAATATCAATCATTGCTTTTTTATCACCATCTTTAGTTTGTTTAAAAGTTGCTAAAGAGACATTAAAATTATTATCAAAAAATGCACTAATAAATTCTTCAAGTTCTTCATTAATAGTTTGAATAGTTTGTGATAAAGAGAGACTTTCAGCTTCATTAATCATTTTAATAAATTCTTCTGATTTTGCTAAAGAGCGTACACAAATACTTTCTTCATTTTTTACTTCATTATAACGAGATAATAATTCAAATTTTTGACTATATATTTCAAATTCTTTTTGATACTTTTTAACACGGTCATCTCTCTTTTGTAATTTTTCAATATTTCCTTCTGCTTTTTCAATACTTTCTTTTAATTCATCAATCTCTTTATTAATACTTTGAACATCTTCTGTTATTGTAGTTTTAATAAATTCTTCACAATCTTTAATATTTTTTTCACTTTGTTTTATTTCTCCAGATAGTTTGTTTATTTTTTTAATATCTCCTTCAATATTAGATAGTTTTGTATTATTATCTAATATCATTTGTTCATATTCTTCAACAGATAAAGGGTCATAGTCTTCTATTTCTTCTTTTAATACTTCATATTGTTTTTTTGTTTTTAATAAGTTATCACGTTTTTTTATCAAATGAGGAGGAAGAACGTCTGGTTTTAATGTTTTCATTTTATCTATTTTTTCAAACTCTTTTTTATACATATTTAATTTTGTAGTATAACTAATATCTTGTTCAAGTTTATTTTTTATTTGTTTGATATCAACTTGTTCAATATCTTTATAAATATTTAATTTTTCTTTATATTGTTCTAGTTTATTTTGTTTTTGTTTAGCTTCATTTGCTTCAGATTGTAGTTGTTTTATTTTCTCATTTTCAATTTTTATATTATTTTTTAAAGTTTTTATAGTTTGTTCTTTCTCTCCTTTTTCTTTTTTTAATTCTTCAACATCTACATTATGTTCTTTAATCGTATTATTATAAATCATTAATCCAGTCTTACATTTAGGACAATTATGACGATGTCCTTCTCCTTCTTTCATCATTTTTATAATATTTTGATATTCTTCTTCTGCTTTTGATAATTTAATTTTCAATTCGTTTATTTTATTATACATATCAGTATCAAACTCGACATCTTCTAACTCTTCAATTTCAGTTTCAATTGTATTTAATAACTTATTAATATTATCTGAATAATTTATTAATTCAGATGTTTTTATTTCTTTTAATAGCGAACTTACTTTATTTGCATTTTCAATATCTTTATTATATATTTTTCTTTGTTCTTCTGTTAAAACATATTTATCACAATCATCCATATTTTTTGTTAATATTTCAAGTTGTTCTTTAATTTTTTTACTTTCCATTTCAAACATTGCATCGTATTCTTCTCTTGCTTCCTTGAACGATTGTTTGATTTTAATTAATTTAATAATATTTTGATATGTTTCAATGTCATTTTTTAAATCATCTATTTCTTCTTCATCTGGTATTATAATGGTTGATTGTTCTTGTAATAATTCATTTAATCGTTTTTGAAAATGTTCTAATAAATTTTTCTTAGAGATAATTGTGTCTATTAATTTTTCTTGATTATGTACTTCTTTAATTTTATTTTCAAGTTTTTGTCGTTTCTCTTTTACTTGTTTTTTAAACTTTTCCATTTTTGTTTCTTCTTCTTTTATAAAATCTTCTATTTTTATTCCTTTTGTATCAAGTTTTAATTCAGGTTCATTTAATGTTATATTATCTTCTAATCCATATTTTTTACATTGTTCTTGTAATAATCTTCTTTCCGTTGATTTTGATGTTAATTTATCTTTTCTTTGTTTAATACATTCTCTTGTTTTTTTTCTTAATGATTCAATGTCAAAATCTTTAATAGATAATGATTGAAGAAATGTTGACCGGTCATTATTATTCATTAAAAAAAATTTATCAGAATGTTTTTGAGTCATATATCCAGTTAATTCAAAATTATCTCCAAATATTTCTTTAATTTTATGTTGTGCTGTTTCTCCATCATAAGTATCGTTTGTTTCGTTATTTTTAAACAAAAAGTAAGATGGATTTTTTCTTCTAGTAATTGTATAATGTTTATATTGAAGGATGACTTCGCATTTCTTTTCACCATATGTAATTACTTTTGTTTCATTATCATAAAGAACAAAATTAATAGCTTTAAATATGGTTGTCTTACCAATTCCACTTGTACCCCATAAAAGGATGGTTCCATTATCAGGAAACTCAAAAGTGACTTTTTTATAACAACGAAAATTAGTTAATGTTAATAACATTGTAATATAATAAGGAATAAAGTTTAAGTTAAAAATTCATTTTATAATATTTTTATGAAATATTACCGATGCAAAATTGGTTACCGATGCAAAATTGGTTACCGATGCAAAATTGGTTACCGATGCAAGAACGGTTACAAAGGTTAATTAATTGTATTTTTTTCTCTATATTTTTCTTTAGAAAGGGATAGGTAATAGTTTAAATAATATATGTTGAATAAAGTCTTTTTCAAATTTTTTAATAGGTTTATTAGAAGAGATATTAATAAATTTGATATTAGATTTTTTAAGTTTAAATTTACAGATAGGACAGAGAATATGTTTATGATAAAGTAAGCTCCATTTTTTAACACATTTATTATGAGCCCAATGACCATATTTTAATGGTGTAGTTGTAACCAATCTTGCATCGGTAACAGTTTCATAACAAATAGGACAATCTTCAGGTTTGATGAAGATAGATTGTGTTGGAGAATGCATATGTATAAATAAACTAGAGAAAAAATATTTTAAATTATTTTATTAAATTAATAATAAAATGAATTGGAAAGAAAATATGTTAATGTTTGTTCCACCTGTTGTATTATTAGTGTCTGGATTTATACCAGTTTATGGTTTATTATCTCCAATAATAACATTTTTTATATTATATATTATTACTATAGCAATGGCAAAATATAGATGTAATACAAAGACTATAAAAGAGGTTTCTACAAAAAGTGTAGCAGTTGTAAGTTATTACATTGCATTAACAATTTTAGCAATAGTTGCAATGATATTACCAATAGGTATAATATCAGGTGTAGATATGTTATTTAATAATATTTTTATGTGGTTTGCGATTGGTTATTTGTATAAAATTACCTTTAATAAATTATTTAGTTGTTAAAAATAAAATATTTACTAATAAATAAATGAGTGAAAGTTATATTTCTGATTTAGCTGCTAGATCTTATGGAAGTAAAGATGGAATGGTTACTTATAGTTCTAATCGTAATCAATTTCAAACTTTAATCAATAAACAAAAGAAAAGTTCTCGTATGGCTTATGCTACAATGTCTGACTTGGATCTTTTTTTAGAATCTTTAAAAAAAGTAAAAGGGATGAATGATTTGTTATTTTCAAAAATAGAGGGTATAGCAAGAACTATTAACGAATTATATCCAAATACAATTAAATATAGAAGTGCTGCAGGTATTGTTTATGGTTATAAATATTTTTTATATGAGACTGCTGTAAGAAAGGAAAAAAATCAATTACAAGAAATATTTGAAGATGGTGAAAAAAGTAATGTTCCAAAGTTTGATGTGATACGTTATTATAGATATTTAACTACAGTAATAGGAATTAGTGAATAATATTTTTTTATTTATTTAATATAAATAAAAAGATGCAATCTAAGTTAAATGTTTATGGAGATCTTTTAAAACCTTGTTCTTTTAATCCTTTGACTGGTTGGACTAGAAATGGATATTGCGAAACAGATGATCATGATTATGGCACACATGTAGTTTGCGGAAGGGTTACTGATGCCTTTTTAAAATTTACAAAGAGTAGAGGAAATGATTTAATGAGTACGGTAGGGTTAAAAGATGGGGATTTTTGGTGTTTGTGTGCGTTGAGGTGGTTAGAGGCGTATAAATATGATAAAAGTATAGCACCAAAGATAAAATTAGAAAGTACAGATATAAAAATGTTAGAATATGTGTCTATGAAAGTGTTAGAAAAATATAAATTATAATACAAATATATATAGATATAATGAGAAATGAAAAAAATAAAAAAGACGATGTTATAAATAAAAAAAATAAAAAATAAAAGGAGGGTTAAAAAAAATTATAAAAAATGTTAATTCCTTAAGTCTTTAAAATATTAATTTGAATAAAGAAAAAATAAAATTTATATTTTTTTCTTTCTTATATAATAAAACATAAACAATGTCTTCTAATACTTCCTCTTCTAACTTAACAGCTGGTTTTGTCGATTTGGCAACTTACGACGAGCCTGAAAAGTATATGTACGGTGGTGACAATGCTTTGACTTACTTTGTCAAGAAGGTCAGAAAGTCTACTTGGTTCACTGTTGCTCCAACTGTTTTATCTACTTCTGGTGGTAATGCAGGATTCGGTCAATCTTGGTCATGGAAGATTTCTCGTGCTGGTGACTATTTATTAAGAACTTGGTTACGTATTCAATTACCAGCTGTTTCTTTATCTCAAACTGCTTCTTTAGCTAACGGTTGGGCAAATGCTAACTGTTCTCTTCGTTGGACCAGAAACTTAGCTCATAACTTGATTAAGGAAATTAATATTTCTTTTAACGATTTAGTTGCTGAGCGTATGGATTCATACTATCTTGACTTCTGGGCAGCATTTACTGTTCCAGCAGGTAAGAGAAATGGTTATAACAATATGATTGGTAACTATGCTGAATTAACTGACCCATTATCCGTTTTCGGACCAGCTGGTGCACAAAACTTACCAGCAGTTATCTTAAACTTGCCACTTCCATTTTTCTATGCTCGTGATACTGGTATTGCTTTACCAACTGCTGCTATTCCATATAATGATATGGTTCATTATATTACCTTCAGAGATATCCCTGAGACTTTAATCTTAGATAACTTTGTTCTTGGTCAATCTGCTCCTTGTCAACGTTCTTACTTGAACGAGACTAATCCACAAGTTAACTGTGATATGTGGGCTGAGTATGCTATTGTTTCTAACATTGAACGTGCTCAAATGGGTAAGGCTCCAAGAGATATTTTGATGGAACAAGTTCAAACTGCTTCTAGACAAACCTTTAATGCTTCTTCTCAAGTTACTCAATCTTTCGATATTCGTTTTGCTCATTCTATTAAGGCATTATTCTTTGCTATTAGAAATAGAACTAATCAAGCAGAACAATCTAACTATACTTCTGCTTCCCCAGTTCCTGGTCCAGTTGGAGTTAACTTTACTCCAGCTTTATCTGGTGATCCAATTTTCCAAACTTCTTTGGTTTATGAAAATACTGCTCGTTTAGTTAATATGGGTTCTGATTATTTCTCTCTCATTGTTCCATACTATGCAGCTATCTCTATTCCAATTGAAACTGGTTATCATATGTTATCTTATACTCTTGATTTGGTTTCTACCAATCCTATGGGTTCTACCAACTATGGTAAGTTAACTAACGTTTCCTTACAATTCACTCCATCTCAAGATGCTATTGATGCAACTGCTGGACTTGACCCTCAAGGTGGTGCTCCAATTGCTCAACAATATGAAACTGTTATCTGTGGTTTGAATCACAATATTGTTCGTATTGCCGGTGGAGCTCTTGGATTTCCAATTTTGTAGAAGCACTCTTGGTTTTCTATTTGTTTGGAATTTATACAAAGGGGCGTTCAAATTTCCTAATAATAAGCTTAAAGATTTATATTTTAATTATAAAATATAAATCCAACATAAAATGATTTCTTCACTAGATTATTACATTAAAAAACTAACTAAAGATATTGAAGCTAATACTCCTAAAACTATGTCAACTAAAAAAGAACGTATTTCTAAAGAACAAATAAAACGTAATCTTCATAATGAAATTCAAAATTATTTTAATAATAAAGGTTATAAATTATTAATTACTCTTGATGATATTACTGCTAAACATCAACCTTTACATTATATATGTTGTTGTGGAGCTGAAAAACATAAGGCTTTTAAAGAAATTTTATCAAGAAACTGCAGAGAATGTAAAAATAAAATTTTAACTAAAGTATCAACTAATTTTTCTGTCTGTCCAGATGACGACCCTACTGAAAAATGGGCTTCTGTGGAAGGAGGATTTGTTTCTACCAAAGGTAGAGCTTGTAATGCATTTGGTAAAATTTTAACAATTGAAGAAAGAGGACGATATTTTATAGGAGGAAAACTTCAATATATTACTATTTTAATGGCTAATGCTTTTAAAATTAATAATTATCATTTATTAGACGATAACGATAGTAAATATATCGTAAGACATATCGGTTTACCATCTTGTATTCCAACGTTAGAAACTATAAGAATTGGAACAAGGGAAGAAATAGGTAGAGAAAACGGACAGTTAGCTAGAAAATCTGATGAGTTTAAAGAAAAAATGAGAATGGACCTTGTTAAACATCTTGACAAGTTTAATTATAAGACAATCGAAGAATTACCAAATCATTTAATATTTGAAGATGGAAATATTTATAATAATAATAAAGGCACTGGTAATAATCGGTTTTTAACTTTTTCTAAAAGTGCTAAAAAATTTAAATCTAACCAGTATTATATTTTAAACACTACTGACAAGAGTTATAAAGTTCATCGTTTAGTTTGTTACGCTTTTCATCCTATTGAAGGAAAAACTAAACTAGAAGATTACAGCGATTTTCAAGTTAATCATATCGACGGTAACACTCTAAATAACTGTAAAGATAACGTAGAATGGGTTACTAAAAGTCAAAATATTCAACACGCTTATGACACCGGTTTAAATAAAAAACTTAGAGCGATAGTTCAGTACGATATGCAAAATAATTTTATTGCAGAGTTTGAAAGTATTGCTAAAGCGGCAAGAGAAACCAAGTATGCAGAACATCAGATAAGAGAGGTAGCAAAGGGTAGAATGAAGCCTACAGAATGTATTTGGAAGTATAAAGATGAAAGTAAGAATGAAGAGTTTAGTAAAAAGTATGCGTCAAAAGTAAAGCCACAAAAAAGAAAGATACAAGTTGAAGAAGAAGTAGAGTTAGTATTTGAAGATTAACAGATAAAAGTAAAGTTAACTATATAAAATTTTTATATTTTATTTTGATAAAATATAAAAAAATCTTTGTAATATAATAATAAAATGGAAAGAAAGTATTCTCACGAAAGAAAAAAGAGAGTATATGATAAAGAAAAATATAGAAATTATGAACCAGAAGATGAAGAAGACGATGATATAGACGAATTAGATATAGAAGAATTAAAAACAGATTATATTGCTATAGAAAATCCATATATAGAATTTAAGAAGGATTATTTAAGTATTGTTACAAGTATAACTAATTTCAGAACTTTAGGATATAATGAACAAGAAAAAAAGATAGAAATAACAATGAAGTCAAATAGACCATCAACTGTTATTATAGATAATAAAATGGTTGATATAAATAAATTAATAACTAAAACATTAAATACTAAATTAAGGTTAATGTCAAATAGAAAAGACGACAGACAGATAAACATGTATAAAGGTTCATCTTCTAAACAAGTTACACCTGTATTATTAGTAAAGATTGCTGAATTCTTTGACAAAAATATGGGAACAAATGTTACTGAAAATATATTAATTAAACCAAATAATACTAAAAATATAATTCCAATGAAAATTACACCAAGTGCAGTAAGTAATTTTTATAATTCTTTAGTTCATTTATATAGTGTTGATACAGAACAAAAAGATTACAATAGAAGACCTATATTTAAACAGTTTGATGAAGTTTTTAGTTTAGATGATATTGATTTAATATTATCATTTGGAATAACAATAGGAAAGAAATATTTATTTAAAATCCCAACAAAAGTGTCTAATGATAAAATATATAATATTATTGAAGATATTTATAAGGATAAAAACAAATACAAATATTATTTTGATTTACTAAATTGGTTTGATAGAAATGATTATAAGTATAGATTACCAATATTGTTATTTATAGATAGTTATCATGATTTTAGTAAAAAAGCAACTGGAGGGAAAGATAAAACTCTACAAACAGAAATAAATAAAATATTAAGATTACCTGAAAAATCAACTATTATGAATTATTATACAAATGTAGTATTTGATGAAAATAATTTTAGACAGAGAGGATATGAGTTTGAGTATGAAACTATTTTAAATAATTTAAATGATTTAGATACAGTTAATAAAAGGATAGAAATTTTTAAGATATTAAAAGAATTTGTAGGTAAGATAATAGGACAAGCATTTGAGAAAACATTTTTATATTTATATATGTATTATATTTACATAGATAAAAGATTTGATGGATATAATATATCTCGTAAAATAAGTGATTTTAAAGCAAATTATACATTTAATGTTCAAGGAACAGAAAAACAAAAAATTAATGTAAAACGATATACACAAGATTTTTTAATGAGAAATGAAAGTTATAGAGTGGGAAATACCCCAAAACATTTTGCTGTAGATGACAAATCAAAATACGTATATATACCAGCTGCTCTAATGGATGCAAATAAAGCAACTTCATCTAAAAATCCTAAAGATTATACAAAAGAAGAACCTATAGTTCAATATGATATTGGAAAATTAAAATTATTATATCTTTTTAATGATGATGGTTGTAATTTATCTGTAGTAGGTACAGAAGGAGATAATTTTAATCCAACATTTCAATTATATGCTGAACAAAGTTGTAAAGGACAAAAAATACCTATAGAGTTTGATGAAGGATTAGATGAGTATGAAAGAAAAAATACAAATACTATAGCAAAGAAAAATTTATATAATTTACAAGATAATTTAAAAGATATTGAAAATACATTGAAAAATAGATTTAATGTAAAAGATATAAAAAATTTAAGTACTAATTTTATCAAATTTTCAAACGGAAGTGACGGTATATCAAGAGGAGATGTTCTTTCGTTAATTTTGGCATTTTCTGATAAATTAACAAAATTAAATAAACCAATACCAATTGGATTAATTGATAGATTATTATCTCTAAAACGTTTAGGAGATTTTGGTCAAATTGAAAATTGTAAAAAATTAGATATTCCTCTTTTTACACAAGATTCAATGGAAAATTTATTAGCAATAGTTAATTGCACAAAAACTATATTTGGAAATAACCCCACATACATATACTATAATGGAACTGGAATAAATTCTAATAATAATACTGTTAACAATTTATTAGACCCAACATCAAGTTGTATACCTACTCCTACATTTATACAAAAACAACAAATTTATAGAAACTTTGAACCTGAATATAATGACAATATTATTACTGAATTTAAACAATATAAACAACTTGCAACTGATGTTTTAAATACAAAACGATTTAATACTCAAATTGCTCAATGGCTTAAAAATAGGTTTTTACAACTTTTTGTAAATAATATAATTTCAAAGCAATGTATAAATGGTATAAATAAGGAAGTTATAAAGTTAAATCATTGCAGTGATATTGATAAGAATATTATACTTAAAGTATTAACTAATTATTTAAATTTTTTAATAAAAATTGATACTGTATCTCAAACACAAAAATTAGATGATTTTATTTTATATTTATTTATGAAATATGATTTGTATGATTTAATAAATAATTTTACTTCTGGTTATACAAATAAAACAAAATATGCAACTTCTATATTACTTGAAACAGTATTTAATCAACTTTTATATGATATTAATAATATATGTGAATTAAATAATATATCAGGATGTAAAAATTTAGAAGATTATTTAACTGATTATCAAAAAGAATTAAAACAACAATTAAATCATAGAATACAATATGACGATGAATTAAAACATGAAGTAAATACTATATATAATAATGAAAATTTATATTATAAAAACACATATGCTCAATTTCAAAGAGATCTTATAAAAGACAAAAAGAAAGAACTTGATATAGATATTAGTGAATTAAAAAGAAAAGACAAAAATATAACAATAATGACTGACTCTATTAAATTATATCGTAAAAAAAATTCAAGAGACAATGTTCGTAAACAACTAAAAAAACGTTCATATAAACGTTAAATCACTCATAAAAACACTCCGAACACACCTCCGTATTTTTCATATTTATATGATCTTTACATAACAAAAACCACCTCAAACATTCTTTACAACATCTCATTTCACACGGTTCATCGTATCCCATCATAGCTTCGCAAATTCCATCGCAATAGTTGTAACTACAAATAGTAGTATGTTGTTCTATAAAATGTTTTTGGCAAACATTATATTTTTTATGATTTATACAAACATTAATATACTCATTACAAACATAACATTTTAACTTTTTAACAGCTCGTTGATTATTACAAATCATACAACTCATTTGTTTATAAACTTATTAAATTTCTTTTATAGTTTAATTAAAGATTTAATTAAACTATATAACAAAATGTCTCATTACGACACTTTAGGTGTTTCTAAAGACTCATCTCAAGACGATATCAAAAAAGCTTACAGAAAACTTGCCCTCCAACATCATCCTGATAAAGGCGGTAACGAAGAAACCTTTAAAAAAATATCAGAAGCTTATGATATCCTTTCTGATGAAGATAAAAGAAGACAATACGATACACCTTCAAATCCATTTACAAGTCAATTTCCTCAACACGGATTTAATCCTTTTGAAATGTTTTCAAATATGAATATCAATATTAATCCTTCAAATCCACAAGAAATAAAACTTGCTGATATTCAATTTTCTTTACCAATATCTTTAGAAGATTCTATTCGTGGTATTTCTCGTCATATTCCTATTACATATACTACAAAATGTGACTGTGTGTCATTTTGTAATAATTGTAATGGATATGGTAGTAAAATTGTTCAAGCAAGAGTTTCTATATTTGTAACTAATATTAAACAAGATTGTAATCATTGTAATGGAAGAGGAATTATAGGAAAATCAGATTGTAAAGATTGTGAAGCAACATTCTCAAAAGAAGTAACAGAAACATTAGATATTGTCATTCCTGCTGGTGTTCCAAATCATTGGACAATGAGAATACCAAAGAAAGGAACAGTTCCTATGAGAAGAAACGAAATACAAGGAGATTTAGTAGTGAATATAAATATAATGGAACATCCACAAATAAAAAAAGATGGAAATAATTTAATATATCATTATAATATAAAATTAAGAGATATATTAATAGGAGTTAATTTACATATTAATAAGTTTGGAGACAATCTTGTTGCAAATATTAATTCAAAACATTTAGAAAGTAAACAAATGATAATAAAAGGAAAAGGAATTACTTGGCAAAATAATACTGGAGATTTTATAGTTAAATTAAATATTGATTATAAATTAAAAGAATTAACAGAGGAAGAATTAAAGCTATTACAAGAGACTTTTGATAAAATAAGTTGGTAACTTTAAGGTTGGTAACTTTATTTTTTCTTTTTAGGAAAAGAACGATTAAATTCTTTCCATACTTTATTTCCTTCTTTAATACCTTTTGTAGGATGAGCATGAAAACGACTTCTTTGTTCCATTGTTAAACCAATTTGACGCATATGAGCAAATGTTATTTTTTTCTTTTTATAAAGATTTTTTAAACGTTTTATACTTTTTTTTGATTCATCTCTACTTCTAAAACGTAGTCCATGAACAGTGCCTTTAGGATTTTCATCTGTAAATAAGTCAGAATGATGCTCTGGTTTTTCGCCTTTATATTTACGAGGGACACGAGGCGTATATTTTTTACTTTTTTTAAGACGTTTAAGACGACGTTTAAAAAGAAGAGAATTTCCTGCCATTTATAATATTTATATATAAAAAATAATTTATATAAATATTTCTACAAACAAGTTATATCGTAACTTATAAAATTATTTAAAGATATTTTAAACATATATATAAATGTCACAAGAATGTATTTTTTCAAATGATAATAATGTCTTAATTTCATTAATAGATAATCCAAAATCATCTATATTTAGAACAAGAGACAATCACGAAGCATTATTTAGAAAAATTAATACATATTTAATTAATAATAATATTATAAAAAACAACATAATAGATTTAGGCTCTTGGATAGGTGATAACTCTATACCTTGGGCTAAAAATATAAACGGAATTGTTTACGCAATAGATCCTTCTAATTTTAACCTTGAATTTATAAGACAAACGTGTAACAAGAATAATATATCAAACATAATTACATTAAAATGTGCAATTAGTAATAAAGTAGAAGTAGTTTCTACTAATGACCATATAGACCATTGTTCATTTGTATATAATAATCCGAGTTCACAAGGAGTAAATAAATTTATTACTTATACATTAGATAGTTTATATGAACAAAAATTAATAGAAAATATAGGTTATATACATTTAGATGTTGAAGGTATGGAATATAAAGTATTACAAGGAGGAGAAAATATAATTAATAAATATAGACCAATTGTATCTTTTGAACAACATTTAGAACTTGACGATTATAATGTAATATTAAAATATTTTATTGATAAAAAATATAAAGTATTTTTAGTAGATGAAATTTTACTTGGATGTAGACTTGATTGTAGAAATTCTTTTGCATTTCCTGATGAAATATGTAGTTTAAAATTGATAAACAATATTAATACTTACATTGGAAGAAATATAATGATAAATAAAAATAACATATAAATTAAACTTTATATTATTTACAAATATAAATAATATAAAAAAGAGGTTACATATGACCATCTAATTCAACAAATTCATTACTACGTGGATAAGTAGCATTCATTCTATTATTGATAAAAGTACTTTGTAATTGTTGTAAATCATTTACATATTGATTACTATATTGGTCAATAGTAGTAACAGCTGGTATATTAACAATTTTATTCCATTCAGAACCGTCAGACCAAACAATTTTATTATCACCTACTAATCTTCCATTTAAACCATTACCATAAGTAATAAATCCTTTCATAGAAAGACCTCCTTTCATTTGAATGGTATCTGCAACATATTTATATCCAGATGAATAGAAGCGAAAACTTAGTTGATATGGATAATCGGTATTAACAAAAGGTTTTGGCGAATATAAAAAAATACCGTATACAGTTTCATTTGATGGACCAATCCAATAAGTGTTATCTAATTTTTGTGAAATTTGTTCTAATGATTGCATTCTTTTTAAAATAAACTAAATAAAATTCTTTTTTAATTTTTTTTCTTTTCATAATTTAAAATAATATAAAATATGCCATCTAAAAAATCTAATAAGAAGAAGTTGCCAACCGCTTTGAAACGTATGGCTGCTATTGCTAAGAAGTTATCCCGCTCTGGTAAATACAGAGGTAACCTTATGAAAGCAGCTGCTAAGGTTTATAGAAAGGAATATGGTAAGAAGAAGTCCTCCAGAAAGTCTAAGAGACATTCTAAGAGACATTCTAAGTCTCACTCCAAGAAGTCTAAGAGATCTAAGAAGTCTTCTAAGAAGTCTAAGAGATCTAAGCGTTCCAAGAAGTCTTCCAAGCGTTCTAAGCGTTCCAAGAAGTCTTCTAAGCGTTCTAAGCGTTCTAAGCGTTCCAAGAAGTCTTCTAAGAAGTCTAAGAAGTCTAAGAAGTCTAAGAAGTCTAAGAAGTCTTCTAAGAAGTCTAAGAGATCTAAGCGTTCTAAGAAGTCTAAGAAGTCTAAGAAGTCTAAGAAGTCTAAGAAGTCTAAGAAGTCCAAGAAGTCTAAGAAGTCTAAGAAGTCTAAGAAGTCTAAGCGTTCTAAGAAGTCTAAGAAGTCTAAGAAGTCTAAGAGATCCAAGAAGTCTAAGAAGTCTAAGAGATCCAAGAAGTCTAAGAAGCACTCTAAGAAGCACTCTAAGAAGCACTCTAAGAAGCACTCTAAGAAGCACTCCAAGAAGCACTCCAAGAAGCATTAAATTAAAATTTTTAGTGAATAATTTAAGTATTAATTATAATAGTTAAATTAAAAATAATTTAAATAATAGTTAAAAAAGTTTTTTTTATTTTTTTCTTTTAGATATAAATAAAAACATAATGGCTAGAAAATATTCTAAAAAGTCTATGAAAAAGCACTCAAAGAAGCACTCAAAGAAGTGTTTAAGAAAGTGTTCTAAGAAGTCTAAGAAGTCTAAAAAGTCTAAGAAGTCTAAGAGAAGATCTCTAGGTCGTGTTAAGAAGTCAGCTTCTAATCCATGTTCATTGAGAAACAAGAAGCAATGTGGAGGTGATCCAAATTGTCACTACGTTAAGAGACGTGGTTGTACTCGTAGAAGAGGAGCAGCAACTAAGGGACAAGTTTATGAAGGTCCAATGATGCCAGCTGATATGTACTAAATTGGTGTAAAATATATTAATTAATTATTTTGATTAATATATTAATAAAAATGTGTGAACAAGAATATATATTAGAAAACTATACATTAAAAGAAATTTATTCTCACGTATTTAATACCTACGAAGAGCTATGTTCTTATTTAACAATTATAAACGAAGACGATAAAGTACATATATTAGAATTTGCATCTGGAACTTTAACTTCTGGTGATAAAGTCAATGGAAGAAGATTTTGCGATAATATAGGAACCAATACAGGATATTTATATCATTCTCATCCAGTTTTTGCAAGGTCTTATCCAAGTGTAGAAGATATAATGAAATTAATAAAACATCCAAAAAGTTTTAAAGTTAGCATAATAGCTACAAGATGGGGTATTTATACTGTAAAAAATACAGACGTGTCTTTAGCTCAAAACAAAGTTATAAGTCAAAAAGTAAAAAATGAATATGAAGAAAAGATAGACAAAGCGACAAATAAGATTGGAATATTAGAAAATAAAAAAGGATTTGTATCAGATAAATATTTAACACCAGCAGATTTTAAAGGTGATTTTATGTCAAAATATTATAAAGTTAGATTAACAGACAAAGAAATTGAATATATCAGATTTCAACTTGAAAAAATTGAAAAACATACTTTAATGAAACTTAGTTTCTGTCCTTGGAGTGAATTGAGAGTTTAGTGAATAGTTTATCAATATTTGTTTTTTTTATAAAAACTTTATAATAATATCTGGTAGTTCCTTTTGGAGGTTGATAATTCATTTGTTTTTCTACAAATCCATATTTAACAATTAAATTCGTCATATTTTTCATACTATAATAATCATCTGTATAAGTATGTAAGAAGTCAAGATTTTCTATATCAGATGTAGACATTTCTCTTAAAGAATGGTCTAAGTCAATTAATGTTCTTGTGGCAATACTATCACAGTCGTGTTCTCTAATTAATAAAATACCATCTTCTTTTAAGACACGATTAATTTCTTTTAAAGTCATATCCATATGTTTAATATGATGAAATACTTGGAAAGCAGAAACTAAATTTAACGAATTATCTTCAAAAGGAAGAAGAGAAGTTGTAAGATATCGAAGAGTAACGTTTTTTGTATATTCTGAAATATTTTCAGTATTAAACCAAGATTTAATATCAGAAACAAAAACTTGTTCTTTATTTAATTTTAAATATTTAGCAATGGCTACCGTTAATTCTCCGTTAGCGCCACCAAAATCTAAATATTTAAATTCCGGAGTAATATCTAATAAATCAAAAAATCTAAATGAATTAAGGTCTTTGATACGTTGTGCGCCTCTATCGAAAGAAGTGTTTGGATTATATTGTTCGTGAATTGTTCTTAGTTTTCTATAGACAGAGACATCATTGCCAATAGTAGCGTCTTTTAATATGTCTTCGATAGTTTTGTAAGTATATTTTTTGTCTCTAGTCCAATAAAATATAATTTTTGCAATTAAATCTTGAAGATCTTTTTTCTTATTATATAAATTAATTAAAGCATAAAATTGAGTCAAAGTATATTGTGGATAATAAATAGAGGCTGATAAAGGTGCTACTTTTGGAATTTGTAAGTTATAATCTATATATTTATTGGCATTATTATTTTCTAAACCTTTAAGATAAATTTGGCCATAAGGACTGTATAACATTTGAATGCTAAAATAATAAGGTTGTAATATAATTTTTAATTTTCTTAATGATTGAGCATAATAAAACGAAGAGATATCTACTTTTGATGTTTTAACTCCAATAGATTTTAGAGTGATATAAAGACATTGTAAATAAAAGGCAGATAATCCAGATTTAATTATTTTATCATTTTTTTGAAAATCGTTTATTTCTGGATATTCTGAAGATATTATATTATATGGAAATTTATAATAATTTTTAATAGTAAACCTATCATATTCTTTTGTTTGTAATATATTTGTTAATTCTTTAATTAAAAGGTCATCGTATGTTTTATTTTCATTTGTAATTTTATAATTAGAATCACATAAATTAGCATATTCAAGTAATATTTGACTGTTAAAATCTCCTTCTATTTTTTTATATTTAATAAATTGATAAGGTTCAAATGTATTTTTTACAATATATTGGTCAATTGTATTATAATTTGACTTTATCATATATCCACAAGCATATTTAAGATATTCTATTAGAGGCATAAATTGGTCTAATACGATATTATTTTTAATAATATCAAAATCATCTTTTTCTAAAGCTATTTTCATTAAGTTTTTGAACGACTCGTTTGTTAATATATTTATAAAAAAGTCACCTTCTTCTTCGTTATGTTTGTATAACATAAATATTCCAAACATATAAATTAATCGGTCATTATAATTTGATAAATTATTATTCGTGTATACTACGTTATCAATGACAAAAGAAGGAGTTTCTTTAAAAGAAAATAATAAACGTTTTGAAAAAATAGTCATTACTTTTTCTAAGTCAATCGATTTCGTATCAAATCTTTTAGATTTATCAAGCATATATTGATTGACCATTTTATCATCAGTTATAAAATATTGAACTTTAGAAGGGTCAAATGAAACTTTATACAAATATTTAAAAGAATAACAAGTAAGTAAATAAGAAAGAAACATTGTTAAACTAAACGTTAACTCTTCTTCAAATTCAGGATATTCTTCGATGATTTTATTATTTTTTAATATAGAAGTTTTATAATATTCTTGAGAGAAAGTTCCAGTATGTCTTGAAACAGAGAGACAATAAGGAGTTTTATTAGAAAGAATATCTTGAATAATAGAACAAAGATTTTCTTTCTCGATAGGAATAACGTTTTTATAAGAAGTAAACTTATAATCTTTATATAAATTTAATATCGACATCTTATCAGATAATATTTGATATAATTACAATAAAATAATCAATTCATAAAATAATATTTTATAAAGTTAACTTTTTATAAAATATTTAACTATCAAGTATTTCTATCATTTCTTCAAAATTTGGAAAACACTTTTCAAAATTCTTTACTATGCCTCCAATCTCCTTACATATCTTACATCTTGAGGCTGAATGATTTTCAATCGACTTCATCTTATCTACTAAATCAATATAAATTGCACTGACATCGTCTCTTCTAAATATTCTTCCAATATATTGCATAAATTGTGATTTAACATCTCCTCCCGCAATTAACATATCAAGTTTTGGATGATCAAATCCAACTCCGCCTTTAGAGAACGTCGCGATTAATATTCTACAATCATAATTGCAAAATTTATCACTTCCCATAAATATATCAACGTCTTCTCCATACGCTTTTAAAATTTCTTTGAGAATAGTTGCATGTTCTTTTCTATTAACTAAAACAAGAATGTTTCGTTTTGAAAAATATCTACAAAGATTTACAATAAGTTGATTTCTATCTTTATCTTTTGATTGACTTTCTAAAACACTACCCCAATCAAGCATTCCCACGACATTTTGCTTAGCGTCTGGTTCAAATCCAGTTTTAATTTTATATACATTAAAAGATTTATTCATATTTTTTACAATCATATCAGGACCTACGTATAGTTCTAAAATTCTATCTAAACCATCTTGTCTAATCGGAGTAGCACTAAGACCAATAAGATATTTTGGAAAAAGATAATGGAGAGCTTTAGAAAATGTGGTTGTGCAAATAGTATGAATTTCATCTACAACAACAGTTCCAAATGGTAAAAAAAAGTTTCTATCTTTTTTTGGAACATTAATAACATTAGCAATCATAATATCAGCTTCTCTTGATTCTCCCTTTTTGCCAAGGATACAATAAGTTGTTTCTGGAAGATATTTTTTAATAGCTAAAATCCATTGTTCAAGAATGATACTACGATGACATAACACAACTGCTTTTAATTTCATTTTAGATAGAAGATAAAGAGTAAAAATAGTTTTTCCAAACCCTGTATGTAAAGATAAAATTACACTTTTACTTTTATTAATAGTATCAAGTGTTTCTTGTCTAATGTCTTTTTGACGTTGAAGAAGTTCACCGTTAAATTCGATATCAATTTTTTTATGTTCATATAAACTAAGTTTAGGAACTGTAGATTCAAGATGTTGAAAATAATAACTAAAAGGAATACAAGCTGCTTCTATATTATTTTGTCCAGATTTAAACGAAAATGCATCATAACATTCAATAACAATTTTTTTAGCAGGTAAATTAAAACCTTTGTAAACTTTGGTATCATTAGATACTGGTTTTACAAGAAGGTCAATGTTAAGTTGCTTTTTTTGATTAGTAGAAAGAGTTTTAATATCAACTAAGACACTCATTGTATAATAATATAATTATATTTATTATAAAAAATCATTTTAATTAATGTTTAAAAAACCAAATTACATTAAATAAATATTAATGAGGGATATTACGGAGTGTAGATTATGTAAAAGTTTAAATTTAAAAATAGTAATTGATTTAGGAAAACAAGTAATTACATCTCGTTTTCCATTATATGGAGATTTTTCAACTCCATCCACTGATATTTCTTTATGTTTTTGTAAAGACTGTGGTTTACTTCAATTATATCAAATTATTGATTCTTCAGAATTATATGAACACGAATATGGTTATCGTTCTGGATTAAATTTTACTATGAGAAATCATTTAAAACAATATAATGAAGAAATTTTATCAAAAGTATCTTTAAATAAAGATGATACTATCGTTGACATTGGTAGTAACGATGCAACTATGTTAAAATACTATTCTTCTGATTATAAAAGAATTGGAGTAGATCCTACTGGTAAACAATTTAGAAAATATTATGAGAATGTAGAATTAATTGATACTTATTTTACATTTGATAATTTTAACAAAGTTTATAAAAATTTAAAAGCAAAGATTGTTTCGTCTATTTGTATGTTTTATGATTTACCAGACCCAGTTCAATTTGCAAAAGATATTTATAATATTTAGAAGATGATGGGATTTGGACTT
>Ga0247840_10003424_pt1 | contig 26828 bp, 35 predicted proteins | sample LaCruzMarch2015__FD_192404 | JGI IMG/M metagenome (GOLD analysis project Ga0247840, IMG submission 192404) | Freshwater microbial communities from meromictic Lake La Cruz, Castile-La Mancha, Spain - LaCruzMarch2015_17m | ecosystem: Environmental > Aquatic > Freshwater > Lake | place: Spain...
TTTGAATATCCTCTAATTTTTCATTAATTTCTTCATCTTCAAAATCTTCTAAATCTGTATCTTCATCTTCAAATCCAACATAATCATCATCATCTTTACGATTTCTTTTAGTAGTTTTACTCTCTTCTTTTGGAAAGTGAATATCTTCAAACTCTTTCTTTCTTTTTAAAGCAATTTTTTCGGCAACAGGTGCAATAGAAGAAACTAAATTAAAAGCTTTAGTATCCTTTACGATTTGATTGTTTTCATCTTTATACTTTATAATCTGTCTACTTTTATCATTGCAAAAAGCAAGTGGTTTTCCATTTTCATCAGTTAAAAGTTTTTTAGCAACTACATTAGCCAATCCTTTTTGACCTTTGTAAATGTCTTCAAGTTTTAGATTCTTATCAAAAATTTCATAGATATGTTCAGGGGATAAATTTACAGGTGTTAATTGATTATAGGTTGTACTGTTATAAGTATCATTATTTTTATTTGTAATATTATGACTAATTGTTGAGGTTGGTTTGTTAACTGCTTCTATACAAATATTTTCTATCTTATTTGTGAGTATAGTTATTTGATTTTGATAATCTTTATTTAATTGTTTCAATAATTGTATTTCTTGTTCTTTTATATTTAACTTTACTTTAATATCCTCTAATTCTTTAATAATTTTTTCAGTTCTTTTTTCACTAAGATAATTAATACACTTTTCTAAATGTGCATTAAGATTATTTTTTGTTGTATATGATTTAGAACAATAAGAGCAACTATATTTTTCTAGATCTTGTTGATTCTTATTTCTATTTATTAGACATATTTTAGCAGTTTTTTTATGACAATTTAGATTTGATTTAGTCGAAAAAGTTTTTTGACAAAATTCACAAATAAAATCCATCTTTTAAAATTAATTTATTTCTTTAAATGGTAATTTATTAAAATGACAAATTCTTGATAAATTTTGATAAATTAATTATAAATTTTGATAAATTAATTAATTTTAATAAACTCTTTTAAGTATCAAAAATTGTAATTAATTATTAATCTATATTTAATCTTAAAAATTCTCAACACATTTTTATTAAAAAATGTGTGTGTGTTAAAAATTTTTATAAAGAAGTTCAAAAATTATAAATTTTTATAAAATGTATTTTATAAAAATTCGATAAATTAATAAAATTTATTAAAATGACAAATTCTTGATAAATTTTGATAAATTAATTATAAATTTTGATAAATTCAATAATTAATTAAAGTGTAATCACTTTCTAAAATCACGACTTCAATCAATTAATTATTAAACTATTTTTAATCTACAAATTTCTCAACACATTTTTTAATAAAAAATGTGTGTGTGTTAAAATTTTTTATAAAGAAGTTCAAAAATTATAAATTTTAAAATTAAGTGGATTTATTCATTAGTTGTATTATAAACATCATTATTTTTATTAGTAATATTATTACTAATTGTTGAACTTGGTTTGTTGACAGCCTCTTTACATATATTTTCAAATTTAGTTGTTAGCGTATTTATTTGATTTTGGTATTTATCAATTTGTTCTTTATGTAAGTCTTTTAAAAATATAATTTCCTCCTTATGACATTCTTTTAAAAAGATAATTTTTTTTTCCTTTAATTCTAATTTAGTTTCTAATTCTTTAATTATTTTTTCAGATTTTTTTTCAATTAAATACTCAATACATTTTTCTAAATGAATATTTAATTTTTGTTTACTAGTATATGACTTTGAACAATATTTACAATTATAATTATTAATAATTTGGTTTTGATTATCTCTACTCAGTATACAAATTATAGCATTTTTTTTATGACAATTCAAATTAGATTTTGTTGAAAAACTTTTATTACAAAATTCACATATAAATTCCATTATTTTAATATAAATCTATTCTTTAAATAACAATTATCCAAAATGGATAATTGGAGATAATTAATTAATTTTATTAAACTTTTTTAAGTATCAAAAATTAAATAAATGTCTTGTCCTATTTGTTTTTCTGATTATGATAATTATAAACATCGAAAATATTCTTTAATAAATTGTCCTAAAGCACATGATTTATGTAGGGAGTGTATTGAAACTTTAGTTATGGAAAATCAGAGAGAGATAGAAAGAGGGAAAAAACAATGGATCTTAAATGAAAGAGGTGTTTCCTGTTAGACCTTCTTGTCCTTTTTGTCGTACTCAATTTAGAGGAGTTGAAAATGTTTCAAATCGAACTTATTCATTTCAAAATAATAATAAGAAAACTTTTAAAAAATTTTAAAATTGTTTTATAAAATTATAATAATTTTATAAAATGTGTATACATCTTTTTAATAGAAAAAAAATATATCCTATAACAACATACCCAATGAAATGTGGAACAAATCTTATTTCTACTCATATCATAAAAGACAAAGATGAATATGAATTAATTAGTTATAAACAAACAGATGAACCAGCATGTGAAATAATTATTTCTGAAAAAATAACAAGAATTTAAATTTTTAACAAATGAGCTTCCATCCAAGCTTGATTTAAACCATATTCTAATGGAATAACCGTTTGATAAAAATTTTTAGGTAAAGAATTTAGAGTCTTATAATATTCACTTTCAGTTATATGACTTTTTACAATATTAAATGCTTCTTTCCAGTATGCAAAATATTTCTTTTCTACATTTGTTAAATTAATCTCTTCTCTTAAAGATTCAGATATCTCATATAAGATTAATTTAATTGCTTCTTTTTCTCCTAAATTATTTAATCTAGTTGCACTTGAACCATCAACATAACTAACCATAGCTATTCTTTCACTGATATATATACACCATTTAAACAAATAATTACTTACAATATTATTCTTAATTAAAGCATCTTTAAACTGTAAATAAACACGAATAGAAGAGACTGGTAATCCCATATCTAAAACTTTTTTCATTTGAATACCACTAAACTTTATCTTTTTGGTTCCAGACATATTTGTGCATAAATACAGTTTATCACAATTTAATTTTTTATTTATTATAAATTTATCATTATCATAACTTATATTTTTTACTTCATAATTTAATTTAATTTTATCCTTTAATATAACAGATAATTTATTTATAATTTGTGAAAGACCATCTTTCATTTTATAAAGTTTCCCTACATTTTCTATATTTCGAAAAGAAGTGATAGCATTTTGGTCTTTAATTTCAAACCATTCTTTAGTCATATCTTTATAAAAATTATAATCATCATTATTCAATACTTTTTTAGCAAGTTCTTGTAAACTTAATTTAGAATTTGTATACAATTTATTTTTTAATTTATTATTTAACTTATCTAATCTTTCATTCACATATCCAGAATCTAATCGTCCTTTATTTTTTAAATAATAAAGAGTATCTTTTCCACCTTTTAATTCCATTAATTTTTTATCTAAACCTAATTTATAGATCAATCTCATAATATTATTTTGTTTAGAATGAAATATACTGGCTCCAAGTTCTAAATTGTCTTTTGTTAAAACTCTACCACCTATTCTATTAGATTTTTCTAAAATTATGAAATCTTTAATACCTTTTTCTAATAATTGATATCCAATATACAAACCACTAATACCAGAACCAATTATAATTCTCATTTATCTTTTATGAGGAATATTTTGTAAAATTTTTTGTGTTGAAGGACAACCTTTACATTGTTCAAAAGCGTTAAAAGTAGTCATCATTTGAGAGAAACCTAAGTTTTGTGTATTATTAGAGTTAGTAGATGATAAGTAGGGGGTCTTTGAAGATCCATTAGTGAAACTTTTTGAGTTAATTGAGAACATTTTATATTTAAAAAATAAAATAAAATATAAAATGGATAAATTTCCTTTAAATATTAATCCAAATCTTAAAGATACTTTTCAAAATCTAAGATATGAAAACAATCTATCTCTTTTAAGAAAAGAAATTTATGATTTTATTTTAAAAGGAAAAGAAGATGACTTTTTTGATTTTGTGATTTTCGATAAGAGAAATAATAAAGATATGAAAATTACTCAAAAAATGTGTGAACAAGTTATTACAGAGTTAAATGAACTTGGTTGGAAGACTAAACTTTCTTATGGAGACACAGGACTTTTTATTTATAGTTCAGAAAATCCTCCAACTAATGCATGGTAAATTTTATTTATTTATAATAAAAATGCCAAAAGCTTCTAAAGAATATTGTTTAAAAACTCCTATAAAAAGAATGGGATTTACACAAAGAGCATCTTGTAAAGCGCAAGGATACATCAAAAGAACTTCAAAACAATATAAAGGAAAAAAAATAAAAAGTCCAAAATATAGAATGAATACCCCAAAAAGGGATCCAATGAATAAAAGTTTATATGCAAGTGGAACTAAAAAACCAAGAACTAAAACAGGTTATGGAGATGCAGAAAAAGCCAAAATGACTTTAAAAAATATAAAAAAATTTGATAGAGTATATCAAACTCAAGTAGTTAACACTCTCTATAATAGAGCCAAATATCATAAGTATCAAACGAAAGATATGAGAGAAGCTATGAAAGTTTTCAAAAAGTGGCTAAATGAAAACATTATTAAATAAACAAGTTATACTTAAAACAAGTTCATTATCATCACAAAATAGATAATTAAAATTTATATTAATATCTAAAAAGTCATTGAAATTATAAATTTTATAAAACTCAACTTTATCTTTATTTTCAATCTTAATTTTAACAATACTTTTTCCATGACTAAATAATCTTAAATCAAATTTATTACGATTACATTTATAAAATTTAGATTCAAATTGTTTTATAATCTCATATTTGTCAACATTAAATTGAATATTTTCAATATCATTAATAATACTATTATATACAGGAATATTTTGGTCCTTAAGAAAATATTTAATAAGGTTTTGAGATTTATATATTTTATGTAAATATTTATCTACAAATAACTTCATTTTTTTTATAAAATTATCTAATAACTTTAAATTCCTTGAATTTTTAATTATAATATTTATATTATAATTATTAGTCTTTGAAGACTCTAATAATTTACTGTAATTTATATTTATTTGTTCTCCTTCATCAACAAGACAAAAAACATCTGTATTATTTTTAAAGTTAAAATCAAGATAATCTAAATAAAAACAATTTTCATTCTTATCAAAGTCATCTTTAATATCTAAAAATTTTAGATAATTATGAAGTAATTCTTCAATATAAAAATTTTTATTTGAACTAAAATATGTATCAAATGTATTATTTTTATAACAATCATTAAACATATTTATAACTTGAAATAGATGTTGAAAATTATTTAAGATATTTTTATTGTTATCAAGAAGATAAATGTTTTCAAAAAAATTTCCAAATTTTTCTAAGCAACTTTTAATATCATAATTAATTTTTAATCCATTTTCTTCATAGTATAATTTTTTACTCTTTTTTTCATTTAATAATTCAACTTTATCACAATCAAATTTACAATAATTCAAAAATAAATTTTGATCTATACATTCATTCCATAGATAATTACAATCAATAAAATTTGAGCTTTGTAAAAAAGAATATTTGGAAGATTCGATGATAGATGTGTCATCAGTTTCTTTTTTTCTGTTGATATAAAAATCATTTTTAACTGAACAAGATATATTTTTTGTTAAGTTGTTCATATTTAAAAATTTAAAATTTTGTAAATATGATTGAGTATTTAAATTATTTAATGTATCATTTTGATACTTTTTAATGATATCAAAATGGGGTTTATATTTATCATCTTTTTTAATATTCTTTTTATTGTATACAAAAATCTTGCAAAATAATAGTCTTAATTCTTCTTCATTTGTATCAATTATTTCAGCATTATTAAAGGTTTCAAGCACCATGTTTAATTTAAAATTGACTATTTAAAATAAAATTAATAGTATTTTAGATAAATGGAAGAATATAAAATGGTTAAACAACCTGAGGATATGAATATTAAGTTATTTCCACATCAATTAAAAAGTATATATGACATGGAGAAATTAGAGAGAGTAAGAAAGATTAAATTTGTTGTTGACAACTTTCAAGAAATAGATATTGAGACAAAAGTTGGTATTTTAGGAGACATTCCAGGATATGGAAAAAGTTTTAGTATCGTTGGTTTAATTTTGAGAGATAGAATGGAGTTTGACGAAAAAGAATATAAAATGAAATATCAAGCTGATTCGATTGGAAATGGATTAATCAATGTTTATAGAACACAAAAAACTAAAGTATATGACACTACTGTTGTGATAGCATCCACATCTATCATATCTCAATGGGAACAATATTTTGAATACACAGATCTGGCTGTTAAAAGTGTAACCACAATCCTTGATGTAGAAAGTATAAATCCAGAAAGATATAATGTAATAATAGTATCACCCAATAGATACAACGAATTTGCTTATAAACATCGTGAATATACTTTCAAAAGATTTATTTATGATGAACCAACTTCTGTTCATATTCCAAGAATGCATGAAATTAAAGCATCTTTTTATTGGTTCGTATCAGCCACTTATTATGCTTTATTAAATTTGGGAAGATATGGTAGTAGTAAGCACTGGATGAAAAGTATATTTGGATATATAAATCCACAGTGGTTTGAAAGACTTGTGGTTAGAAATAATGATGATTTTGTTAAAAGTAGTTTCAAAATGCCTGATACAAAGTATATTACTCATCAATGTTTGAATCCTAATATTTTAAATGTTATTGGAGGATTCATTGAAAAGAATGTCTTTGAAATGATTGAAGCTGGTGATATCAAAGGTGCTATTCACCATTTAGGAGGAAAGTCTACAGATGGTTCTTTGATTGATATTGTCACTAGAAAAAAGAACAATGAACTTGAACTCACAGAATTGAAGATTAATTATTATAAAGATAAACCAGAAAATAAGAATGAATTCAAAAAGTGGACAGAAAGAAAAGAACAACTTGAGAAAGACATTAAAGAAATCAAAGATAAATATCAAAATATTTTGAAAGAGGAATGTCCAATTTGTAGATGTGATTTAGAAGGACCTGTAATGTCTCCTTGTTGTCAAAATATATTTTGTGGAGGATGTCTATTAAGTTGGTTAAAAAATAAAAATACATGTCCCATGTGTAGAAGTAAACTTGAGGTTAAAAGTCTCATTTATGTCAATGATGGCGAAAAGGAAGAAAAGAAAAATGTTGAAAGAAAAGAAGAAATCAAAGAAGAAAAAGTATTATCAAAACCAGATACTATTAAAAAGATTATTAAAAATGCTCGAAAGAATAATAAAGAAAGTAAGTTCATTATCTTTTCAAATTATGATGAGACTTTTAATATAATTAGGAATGCATGTAAAGAAGAATCAATTAATGTTATGGAATTATCAGGAACAAAAGCTTCAAAAGATAAAAAACTATTAAAATTTAGAACAGGAGAAGAATCAGTTATATTTTTGAATGGAAGATTTAATGGAGCAGGTATAAACTTGGAGATGACCACAGATATCATATTATATCATGACATGACAGAAGATTTAAAAACACAGATAGTAGGTCGCGCAAATAGAATGGGAAGAAAATTTAATTTAAACATTCATATTCTTATTTAAAAATGTATGCAGGTTTTGGCGTAGATACTAATGTTCTTATGCATGATTTTAGTATTAAAAAAATTCAAGATATTAAAGAAGGAGATATTGTGTTAAATGAAAATAAAAAACCAGTTATGGTTAAATCTAATGTAGAGGTATATGATAATACTTTTACAATTGTCCCTAATGATAAAGGAGAACAATACAATACGTGTTATAATGGTAGAGTTGTAGTTAGAAATAAAGCAACAAATAATATTGAAGTCAAATTAATCAAAGATATTATTGAACAACATAATGTATCAGAGGGTTATGATATCAACAACTATAAGTTAATTCGAATTTCATTAGATTTTGATGAAAAAGAAACAGAACTGGAGCCTTATTTTTATGGTTTATATTTAGCTGATAATAAAAGCACTGCTACTAATGAAGAAAGATGGGAAGAATTAAAGAAAATTTATAGATACACTTATGATACACCTTTTGAAAATAATATTCCTTCAAATGTAATTCATAATCAATATATTTATAATAGCACAAAGAAGAGATTAGAATTGTTATCTGGAATTATTGATGGATGTGGTCTTTTTGAATCTGATACACATTGTTTTGAAATGAGAATTAAAGATGAAAATGTTGCAAATCAAATTGTATTTTTAGCACGTTCATTAGGGTTAGGTGCTGGTAAGAGAGATTTGTTTTCTTATAATGGAAGCAAGATTGTAAAGATTTTTAAAGTATATATTTATGGTGATATTAAGGTTATTCCTACTAAATTTTTAGTTATCAGAACTGATTGTGTTAAAAATTATAAAGAAATTGAGTTTAGTATTTATCCTAATAATATGAATAAATTTTATCGATTAGAACTTGAGAATGGAAATAGATTGATTTCAGGAGGATTAGATATTTTGTCTTTTTAAAATTATTTTAATAACAATTAAAATAATTTAGTCTTTCATAGAAGCATATACGATTGTAATTAATTGTAAGAAAAAAACCACAATAATATGCATAGAATAATCTTTGACTCCTTTAAGATCTTCTAATCTTTTTTCTACATTTGGATTATTATAAACCTGATTTATTCTATAATAATTTATTCCTGAAAAAACTAAATTTAATACTGCAAAGAAGATTGTAATAAAAGTTCCAAATTTTGACATTTATTTATATAAAGATTTAATAAAATAATATCAAATTATTTAAAATGAGTAAAGAAAATACGATAACTCTTAGAATCAAAGAACTCGATCCCGATATCATTGCTCCCTCTTTTGAAAGAATGAATAAACCTGAACAAGGTGGAAGTAAAATTGTTATAATTGGTAAACCGGGTACAGGTAAGAGTACGATGATTACGAGTTTGTTATACTCCAAACAAGCTATATTTTCATCCGGAATTGTTATGAGTGGAACTGAGGATTCCAATCATCATTATTCTCAAATGTTTCCTCCTACTTTCGTTTATAATAAACTTCATAGAGATAAATTAGAAGATTTTATTAAAAGACAAAAATTAGCTAAAGAACATATTCAAAATCCATGGTCAATTTTACTTTTAGATGATTGCACTGATGACCCTAAGATTTTCAATGACCCTTTATTTCATGGTATCTTCAAAAACGGGAGACACTGGAAAACCTGGTTTATCCTTTCGCTACAGTATTGTTTGGATGTAAAACCTGTTATTAGAACAAATATTGATGGTACATTTATTTTAAGAGAAACTAATCTTCGTAATAGAAGAGCTTTATGGGAAAATTATGCTGGTGTAATTCCTGACTTTGGGATGTTCTGTGAAATTATGGATCAAATTACTAATGATTATACTGCTCTTTACATTCATAATGCAACAACATCAAACAAACTTGAAGATTGTATTTTTTGGTATAAAGCGAAACCTGTTGGAAATGATTTTAAAGTAGGGTGTGATGAATATTGGGACTTCCATAACCAGAGATATAATGTTAATTACAAAGATAGTGTAATTTAAAGTAGTATTATAATTTTTGATTAAAAATTATAATTTATTTTTGATGTTTAAAACAATATTCACTATTTTTTTTAACATTTGAGAATATATTAATATTTCCAATAATATTCTTAATAATTTTAATTTTTATAATTTGGATCATAGAGGTTTAAATTATCTGAAACAAAAAATAGATTATAACAGGGTAAAAGAAACCGAAAATATAAAAAATTATTTAAAAAGTAGTGGAACTTTAATTGAACATTTTCAAATATATCAAAGTTATTTAAGTATGATAGAATTTGAAAATGTGAATAATTTAAAATTTGATTACGTAATGAGATTTCGAACTGATACAATACTTTTTAAAAAACTAAATCTTGATATCTTTAATTTTTCTAAAGAAAGTTTTAATAAAAAATTAAGTTTATATCAAAGTGAGAATATATTAGATACTACAAATAAAATAATAAACTCTTATATATTTCCAGATTTTATAAATCAAAATAAAAAAATAATTAAGAATGAGATTAGAAATATTTTTGAATATTTAAAAAATGAAAAATTTGTATTTGTTATAAGAGCTAATCTAATTTATATAACTAAAAGAGACAATATGGATATTATATCAAATATTATTAATGAGTATGCTAAGAAAGGACATGAATTAGAACCGAGTCATTATTGGAATGCTGAAAATCAATTTAGATCCATTTGTTTAAGAAATGGTATAGATATGTTTAATTTTGAGAATGAATCAGGTCAAGAGTGCTTTTATAACTTTGATAAAGATAGTTTTGTAGATGATAAAACTATTTATGGAATTATACGATCATAAATAAAATTAATTTTTAAGACTAAAAATCTTAAAAATTATGAATACTTATCCTAAACTCAAAGGAATAAAATTTTCTAAAGAGTTCTTAGAGAATATGTATGATAATATGTGGCAATACTTTAATTTAGATGTTATTCAAGATTTATTTTATAAACTTGGAACAAAAGAAGAATTGAGAATAAATATAGATAACAAATGTATTTGTTTTAAAGGAAATAGTAAAGATGGTCATTACTTTTATATTAAAGATTTTAAAGCATATGGAACTTTTGAATGTAATTTATTAAACAATGAAAGCGACGACGGAGTTTGTCATTCAATTGCCATTATTTTTGCTTTGAAAGAATATATACCAAAATATTGTAAACTTTTTAATATTACAATTTTTCCCAAAACTAAACTTGAATATATTAATAATTATTTAATCATCTTAAAGTTTTATAAATGGTTAATTGAATCCAAAACCTGGGATTATGTTATAGAATTTCATTTTCCAAAAGAAACAAATAGAAAGTCTAAAAAGGCTTTAGTTTATTTAGATACTGAAATAAAAAGATTATTATTAGTTAAAATTAATTTATAATGTTAACATTATAAATTTATACTATTTCTTGTCTACACATAGGACAGTCTTTTTTAATTAACAAACTTTGAATGATACATCCTTTATGAAAATAATGATTACAGTTGGTTTTAATAACGTTCATATTTAAAGGTTCTAAACAAATTGGACAATCTTCATTTAGACTTTGATTTATTTCAGAATATAAGTTATGTTGATAAAAGAAGATATCTAAATAACATTTAAAATAAATGAGAGAGATAGTTAAAAAATTAAATATGATAGAAGATACAATTCCGTAAATAGAAATAAAAAATAAAAATTGTGTATGAAACATTTCATCTTCGATTACAGTAAGATTCATTATACTAAAAAAGATAATTGCAATATTGATTGATAAAGTAACATAAGGATTGGTTTTTTTATGTTTTAAAAAATGTAAAAGATTAATTGATTGGTATGTGGTTAATAGTATATTAAAAATTGGAACAAAAATATATTCTCTATGCATTTCAATAATTAAATAAATCATAATTGAATTATGTAATATGAATGAAATAGTTAAAAAAATGTAATAAAAAACTCGAAAAATCTTAAGTAAATTCATTTTATTTCTTTTATATAGAGAGTACATTCCAAAACCAAATACTGAGAAAAATACCATATTCAAAGCCAATATAATTGAACCCATTTTTAAATTATTCTCAGAAGACATGATATTTTAATCAATTTTTTAATAAAATTCATTTTTATTCTTATTTAAGAATCTTAAGTAAGCATTTTGTCTTCCACTTGAATGATCTTTACAAATATTATCTATTTTACATTTATTTATATTTCCATCTTCATTAGAATAGTAAACTGTTTTTACCCCAAATAATTTCATGATTTGAATACAATTATTACAAGGTTTACTATTCTTTAATTTTCCTTCTTTGTCAGTTCTAATAACAATAACCTTTAATTTTTTTTCTATACATTTTAAACATTTATGATTTACATTACCACTCAAAATTTTATTTTTTCTAAATGAAAGACATTTTTCAGTATCATTAATAAAATTTTTTAAAACATTAAGTTTATTTTGATTAATGTAGTTGGCAATAGCATGTATCTCAGCGTGGTAACTGAGTATAGGCCTCCTATTCGTCGTCATTCTATCATGATTATAACCTACTGAAATTTTTTTTCCACCTATCATAATCATAGCAGCATGCTTTTGAGTCATATTCGATTTTTGAGTTGTATTCTTTAATGAATTAACAAATTTATCAATTTTTTCAGTATGCATCTATGATATATATTTCTTTTTAAAAATCATAAAAAAACAATTTTATTACAATTTAAAAAATTATTATATAATATATAATAAAAAATGGGTTTTCTTAAAAAGTTATTAATTACAGGTTTATCTATTCTTTCTTTTGCATCTCCTTTGTATGCATCAGAACAAGAATTTATGTCTTTTTTAAAAGAACACAATAAACATTATGATTCTCTTCAAGAATATAGTGAAAGATATAACATCTTTACACAAAATCTTAATTTTATCCATGAACATAATATTCAAAATCATACTTTTACTTTGTCATTAAATGAATATGCTGATTTAACACATCATGAATTTAGAAAATTAAAAGTTGGAAGACATCATCACCACCATCATCACAATCATACTGAAGAAGAACATTCTCAATTAAAAAAAACTCTTTACCCCTCTTCTATTGATTGGAGAGAAGCTTCACAAAATCCCAAAAATGTTGTAGCCGTAACTCCTATTAAAAATCAAGAACAATGTGGTTCATGTTGGAGTTTTTCAGCTATTGGTGCTACTGAAGGTGCTTGGGCTATTTCAGGAAACGAATTAACTTCTTTTTCTGAGCAACAATTAGTTGATTGTAGTTCTAGTTTTGGTAATAATGGTTGTAATGGAGGTGAAATGGATGATGCTTTTCAATATATTATCAAGAACGGTATTTGTACTGAAAATAGTTATCCTTATCAAGGCATGGATGGTCAATGTAATTCAGGATGTTCATCTGTTGGAAAATTAAATGGTTTTCATGATATTCCTGATGAAAATCACATTTATACTGAGATTCAATCAGGACCTGTTTCAGTTGCAATTGAAGCTGATCAACCTGCTTTTCAATTTTACTCTGGTGGAGTTTTGGATAACATTGAATGCGGCACTAATTTGGATCACGGTGTCCTTGTGGTTGGCTATGGAAGTTTAAATAATCAAGCTTATTGGATTGTGAAAAATTCCTGGGGACAAACTTGGGGAATGGATGGTTATATTTTAATTGCAAGAGGAAAGAATATGTGTGGTATTGGAGAATCAGCTTCTAGACCTTATTATCTTAATGAGAATATTCAAGATCATATTCATGATAGACATCCTATCGATCCGACTTTTCCTATCGATAATGAAGAGAAACATTCTGTTCATCCTTTACCAATTCATGATGAAGAGGGATCTTTTAATGATGTTGAAAATGATATTACCCCTGTTAATGATAATGAAAGTCATGATATGCATCCATTACCTATTATAAATGAAATTGAAACCGAGAATGAAGATATACAATTACCTTGTGAAAGATCAATGTATAAAAATAATTGTAGAAAAAATAGTGTGAAGAATTGCTTTAATTGTTTTTCTACTATTAATGATATTAATTTTTGTTCAATTGAATTTTATACTGATAAAAAAGGTTCTAAATCTCAAATATTTGAAGATTTTATTTGTTTTCCTCATCGAAGTTTAACTTTGAATTCAGAACATCATTTCCAAACTATGGGATGTGGAAGTGAGAAATTTAAATGTATGTTAAGTAAAGGTTGTCGTCAATTAGTTAATATATTAAAAGATTGTAACGAAGATTTAACTTGTATTTACAATTTGATTACATCTACTCAAAATGAAAAATTTTTAAATCTTGTTAATTGTTTGTATCCTCAATAAATATTCTCAATAAATAAAATTTAATTTATTAATAAATTAAATTTACTTGTGTTTAATAATCTTGGCTACAATACTATCTAAATCGGCACCAACAACTTTATCAACTACTTTACCATTCTTAAAAAAAAGGAAGGTAGGAAAGGCGTTAAACATTCTTCTAACACCTCTCTGATCACAAATTTCATTTTCTCCATCTAATTTTTTCAAATTAACTCCTTTAGTTGTTTCATGTTTAGATAACTCAAAATACTTAGGTCCAATTACTTTACAAGGAGCACACCACTTTGCATAAACATATAAAACACCTAGTTTATCCATAGAATCGTTTAAAAATAAATCTAATTCACCTAAATTATTAATTGTAATTTCCTTATCATCAGGTTCATAAGTTTGTTTATCTCCACCCATACTTTTGTAAGCTACATAATTATCACCTTTTCTTTTTGACATTTTAATTAAAAAATCATTTCTTTAAGATTAAATTTTATTAAAATTTAATGTTATTATTAAGAACTCCATATCATATAAAAAAGATTTGAATTATTATATTGTTTAATACCTTCAAAATAATATGAACGATTAGATTGTTTAATATAATTATTTGCTTCTATAATATCACTTTTATTCATTATTTCTCCATCTCTAATTATAAAAATAAAATCATCTTTCCCTTCATTGTGATTAAAATCGTTATGATTTTTTATCATTGTGTGTAATAGAATATTTTTATATTTAAAATTTTTTAGTAAATTATTTATATTAATGTTTTGAGATTCTTTTATTAATTTATCATTTTTATCTAAACCTATTATAAAGGATGATTCTATAATACTCATTTTCTTTTGAAAAATATTTACAAAAATTTCATTTTTATTTCTCTTTCACATCTGTAATAACTGGAACACAACCTGGTAAATTTTTAATATCAACTAACACATCACATAAACCTGTTCCAACTTTAGGAACTTTACCTAACATAATTGAAGCGCTTACACCTCTTGTATTTTCTTTTTCTCCATATATTCCAGCTTTCAAGAAGTTTTCTAAAGATTCTTCAAAAGATGCTTTAGCCATTGGTCCACAGTTTTCTTTTTTCAAACCATATCTTGAAATACTGGTAATGATACCATTAAAAGTCATTACATCTACCAACAAAAGAATATGAGAGTCATTAACAAAGGTACCATCACTAGATACAACACCAATAAATTCTTCTACTAAAAAGTTTCTGGCAGCTTCAATACCAAGAGTCTCATAAATTTCCCACATATCATTAGAAACTGTTTTAGTTTTATCAGCTATATCCAAACCAAGAACTTCTTGAAAGTTCGAACCTTCAGTTTCAATAAACCATTCACCATTGTCTCTTTTTTCAAAGAAAATATTTTCAATTCCTGAGATACCACATATTTTTACTTCATTTATACTTGGAATAGATACTTCTCGAAGATGAAATTGAAAACACTCTTCCTCAGTCATATCATCAATAATTTCTATTTCATTCATATCCACATAAATATCCATTCTACATAAATGATTAGGACTAAAAACACAAACTAAATCAGAATAAATACTTTCAATCTTTTCAGCAATCATATTCAAACTTATTTGATATTCAAATGTCAATTCTTTATCAAATGTAATGGCAATACCTTCAGTAAAGTTAGAATAGTCTTTTTCATAAATAGAATCAAACAAATCATACCAATTTTCTCTTTGTTTATTTGAAAAGATTTTATAGTTTTTGACAAGGTCTTTTACTTTTAATTCTCTAATCATATTTGACGCGAGTTCTCTTAGAGTTGCGATAGAATCAGCTTTTTCTTTTAAAAATATTTGACAACTTTTAGCTTTGGGTTCTCTTGTGGCATTCAACAATTCTGAAAATCTTGGAACACCAGTAACGACAGTTTTAATAGCTGATCCTGCAGTATGAAAAGTGTTTAAAGTCTGTTGAGTCTGTCTTTCACCAATACTTTGCGCAGTTGCAACACCAACTGATTCACCAGGTTGAATTAATGTTTTATAATATTGTTTGAGAATATTTTCTTTTAGTTCAGGAATCAAAGAAGGATAGATTTCAACATTTTCTAGTTGTAAATAACATTTTTTTCTAAGTTTTTCACAAATACCTATAGCAATATCTTTAGGGATTGCTATAGAAGGTTTAATGACTGAAACAATATCTTCTATCTCTTCTTCAGTTAATTTTCTCTTAATGTCCATATTCTTTTTATTTACCAATTTAGAAGTCTTACTACTCATATTCACACTTTTTGATATTTTTTATCTTATAATTCAGTTTTAAAATAAAATTGAAATTATTATATTTTTATAAAAAAATAATAATGATGAGACCTAAAATGAGAAGAAATAATAAGTTATCTGAAATTCCTAATAATAATATTACTAGATATGTCTTACTATTATCATGCTTAATTATGAATATTTCTTATTCTATGTATGAATCGATTTTTATTTATGAATTAAGAGGATTTTCATTATCAACTTTTGTTTATTTATTTTATAGACTAACTTTAATCTATAATTTTATGATGAATATTTTATTATTTTTAAGTGTATTAGAAAATGAAAAATTACATCATAATTATTTTTTCAAAATCTTACAGAGTCTCGATTTAGTTTTTTTGATAACTTTAGGGTTAAATTATAATATTAAAAGTATGATGATTTTATTTTTTATAAATATTAATACAAATTATATTTCATCTAAGTATTAAAAAAATTTTAATTAATATCTTAAAGATATTAATTGATTTTAAATAAAAATAAATGTAATTCATCTATATCCATATTAGTAGGTTCATTTTTAAAAATATAATTAAATCTAATTCTTTCATAAGTTTCATCTTCTTTCGAACCATATACAAAACCAATTGTATTAATATCAAACTTAAAATCGTTGTAATAATTTAGAATATTTATTATGATATCAAATTTAGTTGGAATTTTAGAAATTAAATAAGTTATATATTCTTTACTAAAATTTTTTACGAATAAAACAAGTTTCATCTAAATTAATCTTTATTATATATAAATATTATTTAAAATGGCCAATACTTTATTGATTAAATCATTTGGAACCATTTTAACTGATAATCAATCGGTTAAAGATGATTCTATGTTATTTAAAAGTAGTCCAGTAGATTACAATCTAAAACTCCCTCAAACTTTTGATGGTTCTTATGTATGGAGATATTATATTACACCAGTTACATTTCAGGGTTATTGTGGCAATTGTTGGGCTATAGCTTCAACTAGAGTTTTAGCTGATCGTTTTTCAATTATAAGTAAGAATTATATTAAACCATATTTATCTTCAACTGCAGTAACAATTTGTGATGGTATTCTTTCAGATAGACCTACAACAGATCCTAATTCAATTTCTCAACAAAATATAACAAAACACACAAAAAATTCTTGTTTTGGAAATTCTATAAACAATGCTTTAAAATTTTTATATGTTTATGGAACTATTGATGCAGATTGTTTTAATTATGGTATGTTATTAGACAAAGGAATTAATATAAAATTGTCTCAAGTGCAAAGTGCTTCAGATTTACCTAATTGTCAAGATATTGTTGGAAAGAATTTTGAAACCTGTGTTGATGATGTAAAAATAGCTGCTCAATATTATCGTGCTTCAACCTTTTATAAATTAGATCAAGATGAAGAAAAAATTAAACAAGATATATATAAGTTTGGTCCTGCAATTTCAGGATTTATTATGTATGATGATTTTTTAAATGAATATGATGGATTGTCCATATATATGGGTCCAAAAGAAGGTGCTAAACCAACAGGAGGTCATGCTATAAGTATTTATGGTTGGGGAGAAGAAACAATAAAAAATAAAGATGGAAAAGATGAGCTTGTTAAATATTGGATTATTGCAAATTCTTGGGGAAGAAATTGGGGTAATGATGGTTATTTTAAAATGAAAATAGGTATTAAAGAATGTAAATTAGAAGAAAATTTCTATGGTTGTCTACCAGATATACCTTTTATTGAAAATCCATATATGAGCGAATTAGATGTTAGAGAAGCTGAATTAATATTAGAAAGAAAAAAGTTTGATTTAGATCCTTTAAACGGTTATTTAAAAAGTGTTATACCTCGTATTAAAAATGGTGAATTAATTGGAAATTTAGACCCTATATTTCCGGAAGTTTTAGGATATAATTTAAAAGATTTTGTGGCTGGTAAAGTACCTTTATTCCCAGTTGTATTTGATACTATGGCTATATTACCACATAAAGGTTATCCATATTTAAAGTATATAATCATATTCGTTTTAACTTTTATATTAACTACATTAGTCTCATATTTTATAATAAAATTTATAATTGATAATATATAATAAATGACAGATATAAAAATACAAAAATCTTTTGGAACTATTTTAAGAGATAATCCAGATATAGAAAATTTGGCAAAGACTTTTCCTATATTAACGGGAGATTTATTAAAAGATGTAATAATACCAAGAACATTTGATGGAAGAGATCAATGGTATGATTATATGCCTCCTGTTTCTGAAATGCTTGAATGTGGAAGAGGTTGGATTTTTGCTTTAGTTGAATGCTTAAGCACTAGATATAATTTATTTACTCCATATCAAAGAAATATATTATTAAGTAGTGCAGAACCTTTATTTTGTAGAGATAATAACATAACAGATACCGATAAAATAACCATAACTGATAATGATTCTTCAAAAAAATTTAAAGAATGTCCTCTTTGCGTAGGTTCTATTTATTACGGATTAAAATATTTATTTACTTATGGCGCGCCCATGACTTCATGTGTTATCTATGAGGATTTTAAAAATTTAAATATTAAATCAGCTTGTGAATATAAAAGCGCAAAAGAAGTTACTAATGAATGTGACATTATTTTTACAAATAATAGAACTGTTTGTCCCAGTTCAAAAAAAGCAATGCATAGATTTAGATGTTCTACTTTTGCAAATGTAGAAAATAATGAGACAACAATAATGAAAGAAATATATAAAAATGGACCTGTAGTTTGTTCTTACCAGATATTTGAAGATTTTATCAATGAATATGACGGAAAGTCTATTTATAAAGGACCAAAAGAAGGATCTAAATTATTAGGTGGTAATAGTGGAAAGATTGTAGGGTGGGGTATTGAGAAAGATGTTCCTTATTGGATTATTTCTAATTCCTGGTCTTACGGGTGGGGAGTTGAAGGATTTTTTAAAATGTTAAGAGGAAAAAATATTTGCCAGGTTGAAAATAATATAGTTACTTTATATCCTGACTTTGCATTAAGTTATACAATATTTCCGGATTCATTAAAGATAACTGATTCAACCCTACTTGATTTAAGAAAAAAGATAGATATAGACCCATATAATTATTATGAAAAGAAAACAATTGAAGAAATAAAAACAGGAAGAGTCAAAGGTAATTTGAGTAATTTTTTTAATATATCACAAATACCCCCAATTAATAAAACAAATGCTGGAGAAATAGTTAAAGTTCCTTTTCATTATATACCAGAACACACAAAAGGTGAAACACATATCTCAGTAATACTTATTTTAGTCTTAATTGGTATAATTTTAGGTATTATAACTGGTTTTTTAATTTATAGGAGTGTAGATAAGATAAATAATCAATGAGTTGTTTATTTATAGCACTAGGATATTATATGTTAGACTCAAATCCAGATAGAATAAGACAAGATATTTGTGATTATTTAGAAAGTAATCCAAATCTTTATGAAGATGGATTAACTTTAGAAAATATAACTGAGTTAGATGGTTTAAATAAAGAACAATATATTTCTAATATGAGAAATAGAAATACATGGGGAGGAGCAATAGAAATTAAAGCTTTTTGTGATTTATATGAAATAGATGTACAAGTGTATGTTGTTACAAGTTGTAAAAAAATATTATTTAACTCTAATAAAAAACATAGAAATGGTTTAATCAAGATTTATTGGACTGGAAATCATTTTGAACCTGATATTTAATTTTTAAATTATTTTGAATTTAAAAATTTATCTTTCTAAAAAGAGATGTCAATATATTCTAAAGATGAATTAAATTTCCTTTTAGGAATAAAGAATGATAAATATGATATATTTGAAAAAATAAATGAAAAGATGAAGGAAGAAGTTAAATGGATATTTGGAACTATCATTGGAAATTTAGATTATTCTCCAATTCAAAGAATAATTCTTATATCTTTTAAAGGAGATATAATATTTTTTGTAGAAATCAACAACAGAAAGTCTTTACAAAAAACAATTTCGGAATTAGAAGCTATAAATTTTATTTATGAAGAGATTATGGATGAAATTTTAGATGATATATTTTACGAAAGAAGATTCGATTTAGAAAATATTGAATTAAATAAAGATGATATAATCATTAAAAATTTACAAAAGTTCATAGAAAAAAAAATAAACAAGAATGAACAATTAGAAATTAAAGAATTTATTGAAAAAAAGGTATTTTTGGAATTAATAGATTCTTAGAAAATATTGATAAAAAGTTAAAATCCAAAATAGAATCTTATGATAAAGATTCTAACATCTTTTCAAAATCACTTCCATCCATGTCTTCGTCAAATAATTCATCTCCTTCTTCTTCCTCTTCCTCTTCCTCCTCTTCAAATTCATCATCTTCTTCGTCTTTAAATTCTTCTTCTGAATTAGATTGTTGATTATCATCTTCGTGTTCGTCTTCATCTTCGTCAAAATCAAATTCGTCTTCCTCTGTTACATCACTTAAAACTATGTTTTGTTTCATCACTTTTTCAGGTTCTGAATTATTTCTAATTATTTGAGTAATAAAATGACCTTTTTCCAAATTATGTAATTTGTTCACATCATCAACGTATAACTCAGGAACGTTAAAAATTTTAGAAGTTTCATTTACAGTATCCCAAACATAAATTTTTGTATCTTTGTTGATAGTAAAATTAGTTGGAATATTTACTTCTAATGCTTCATACATTTCGGATGAATAATGTATTTTCATCTTTCCGTATTCTTTATTTTTAACTTTCATTCTTTCGGTCATTACTTCGTATAGAATTCCTTCCATTTTTTTGGAAAAAATAAATAAAGAACAAAGAAGCTTTTCAAAATCAAGTTTGGGATTACAAAATTTAGCCACTTCATTGATTAAATTTAGTAAATTATTTTTAAAGTTTTTAACAGCTTCATTTCTAGTATTTTCATTATGGTATGTTCCTTTAACTTTGTCTGCAAAATCAATCATATTTTTGAAAATATAAAGATTATAAAAATCATTTCCAATTTCTTTTTCAATCTTTTTAAATTCTTCAATAATTAAACTATAAATATCTTCAATATGTTTGTATTTATTTGGTTTTAAAGGAAGAGTGATTAATTTTTGTGCAATATCTACGCAATAATGACCACAATGTTTAAAAAATTTGGATTTACATTTTTTCTCAGTATCTTCTAACATATTTAAAATATAGTCTGAAGCTCCAATATCATTACTTTCATCCCAACCACTTTCCCAATCAATTTTTAATGGACTAAAAATATTTCTAACTAATTTTCTAAATTTTTTGGAAGTACTTGTTTCTCTATATTTTTTTAATTCGTCTGATACTGTAACTAAGAATAACTTTGGGTCAGCAATAGGATCAAATCTATCACTCATAAAACCAACATCTGTATGAGGTAAAGCGGAATATAGTGGATTATTTTGCATATCTTGAACATATGAAAATCCATAATCAATAATTACAGGATAATTTCCAAATGTAGGAATTAGAACTGAAGTGTTATTATCAAGAATATATAACATACAAGAGTTTTTTTCACATTTCTTAACAAGAATATTATTAGAGTGTAAATCATAGTGAGTAAATTTATTTTTATTTTGAGCAATTTGAACTGCAATTAAAGATTGTTTAATTAATGAAAAAATAATGTCTTCACTAACATCTTTATTTTTAAGATATTTATATAATTTTTTGGCAGGGTCAATATGCTCCATCATTAAAACATTACTTTGAATTTTATATCTATTCTCAATTTCAAAAGGATTCTCAACTTTTCTAAAAGCAGGAGTAATAGGAACATTAAGCATTCCATATCCTTTACAAAAATTAGGGCAAAAATTTCTAATTCTATTTAGACTTTGCATAACTATATTCTCTTGATCTATTAAGTAATTCATATATTGAGATATTTTATATACGATCTTTGTTTTAGTTTCATTTTTTTTATATTTTAAGATACCTAAAAGACCTTGTTTGCCAGATTTTTGAAAATTGATAGAAAATTTTAAAAATTCTGGAAATTTTTGATATGATACATTTAATAATTTATTTAAATCCTTATAAACAAGTTCAAATTCTTGGTTCATAAATTCATTTACCATATTTAATTTAAATATTTGTGAAAATGTTTAAATAATAATAAAAAATCGTTGTATATCATTAATAACACTTTTTATTAATATTTTAACACAATTTGAACCAAATTTTAAATTTTTAAATTAATTTAAGTCTTTTTTTTCTATCATAAAAATAAATGCCTAAAAAAACTATTTCTAAGAAAAATGTTACTAAAAGGGTTGTTAAAAGAGTAGTTTCTAAGACTAGAAAAACTACTCAAAAACCTTCTTCCAAAGTCAAAAATTATGAAAAAGCTTACGCTTTATGTGTTGAAAAAGCTTTATCAGCATGCGCCAAGAGAAAAGGAATGTTAAGTAAGCCTTCTAGAAAGCCTAAAAACACTAAAAGTGTTACTAAACAAAAAATGGATAAAGTTGTAAAAACTACCAGTAAATCAGGATATACTGAGTTTGTTAAAAAACATATGAAAGATAAAGATTTAATCGATTTACCAGTTACTGAAAGAATGAAGAAAATTGGAGAAATGTGGAGAAAGAGTAAATAAGAGATTTATTTTTAATCAAAAATAAATCTTAAATTAAGAGAAAACTTGATCTTGAAATAGCAATTAGAACTGATTATGAATTTAATTCTTTTTTAATAAAAATCATATTCAATTTATTGAGGAAGAATCAAATTAATTCTAAGTGATATCTTCCAAGTTTTTTTAAAATAAATTCATATTCAGATTCATCTTTACTAAAAAGCCAACTCATTTTTTAATAGATATTGTATTTATTAAAAATCATTTTTAATTATTTTTTCTAAAATATCTTTATCTTTTATTTCAAATTTTTTCATTAGATTATAACAATACTCATCATGATGTCCTTTAATTTCATTAAAAATTTCAGTGGCATCTTTTAAATGATATTTCATTAAAATAGATAAACCTCCAGGATGATCCTTAAAATTAGTTAAATCGAACCAATAATTATCTATACATACATAAATTATCATTTATAATATATTTTTTTAGAATAATTAAAAAAATCAATTTTAGTTATATAAAAAAACTTAATCGCACACACACAAAATAAATTAATAAAAAATTAATTATTTTCATTAGAAATTTAAACTATTTTAGAGAATCTGATTAATCGTTAAATTATTATATAAAATTAAATTGTTTTATAGATTAAAAATATTTTGTAAATTAAGAAAAATTAAGAAAAATTAAGAAAAATTAAGAAAAATTAAGAAATTATTAATTAAGAAAAAAATTAATTTTTCTTAATTATAATAAATGAATAGTTTTATTTGTAATAATTGTAATAAATCATTTTCTTCAAAATCTAATCTTACAGCACATATTAAAAAAGCAAAATATTGTGCTAATTTAACTAAAGATATTAGTGAAAGAGATACTATTATTAATTATGAATGTAATAAGTGTCTTAAAACTTTCACTTCAAACCAAACAAGAAATAAACATCAAGACAAATGTAAATATATTAATGATAGTGTAGTTGAAATTTTAAAAAATCAATTAAATGAAATAAATCAACAGAATAGAGACCTTCAGAATAATTTAAATAAATTAGCTGATAAAGCTGTATCAAAACCAACTTCCATAGTAAATAATAATAATAAAGATAACAAAATTGTAAATCAGTATAATCATGTGCAATCATTAGATTTATCAAAAGAACATTTGGAAAAAGTAATTAATGAAAATATGAGATTCAAACATGTATGTAAAGGTAGAAAAGGATTTGTAGATTTAGTTTCAAATAATATATTAAAAGATGAAAATGGAAAATCTTTAGCATGGTGTCCCGACTATACCAGAAAGATGGTTAAATATAAAGATACAGATGGTGATATTGTCACCGATCCTAAAGCATACAATATAATAACTTCAGTTGCTCCATTAGTAGAGAAAAAAATTAGAGAAGTGAAACAACTTTTTGAAAAAACATATTACACAACAGATGAAAAAGGAAATAGGAGAAATAAAAAAGATGAAGAATTAAGTGAAGATGAAGAAGAATTTGTTGAAGAATATACAGAGACTGAATCTGAATATAGTGACGGAGGAAGAAGATGGGTTTCATTAAAAAAAGTTAGAAGAAGAATATTTTCAAATATAAATAAGATATGGAATGATATAAAAGATTATAAAAGTAAATATAACATAGATAAAGTAAATTTTTATTTTGATAAGATAATTCACTCTATAGACAATATTATAGAAGTTTGCGAAAATTTTGATAAAGTCAGTCATGAATTAACAACTACTTTACCAAATAAACCACCTAAGAGAGGAATTTCAATAGAAGAGTGATTTACTTTCCTTTATTTTTAGTAATAATTTCATTTTGCATTCTGATAAGACTAAGTAAATTGATTTATTTTTAATTAAAATAAATCATAATTAAATTATTAAGAAAGGTCAATTCGAAAAGTTTTATTTGTTGAATCATAATTAATCTTATAATACCATGTATTACTTCCGTACATATAAATCATAATTTTTGCATCTTTAGTACCATTAATCAATTTACTAAATAACGATGAATGAATATCTGTAATTAATTCATTTCTAAATAAATTATTTAATAAATGCTGACTAAATGACTCTTCAATAAAATTATAACTATTAAAAAGTATTTCGTCATCTACTTTGACACACCAACAATCACCACTTATAATATGTTGAATAAAATAAGTGAAAGATGAATATTGTAATTTATTATCATTCAGAACTTTAATTAATTTATCTTTGAAATAATACTCTTTGTTATGAAAAGACCAAAGTAGTAATGTAGATTCTTCTTCTTTCATTGAAACAAATTTAGTAGGTAAATTACTCATCTTGTTTTAAGATGTAAAAAATTATAAAATTCAATTTTATAATTTAATATTTACTTTCCTTTATTTTTAGTAATAAATTGATTTTGAACTCGAATAAGACTAATTAAATCTTCAGTATTCAAATTAGACAATAAATCAATTTGTTCTTCAGGAATAGAATTAGTAGCTAAGAATGTTAAACATTTCTTTTTTAAATTTTTAAGTTTGAAATTAGATGAGACTTTTAAGGTTTCAACTAGATAATTACAATTTTCAATAAGGTATTTTTCAACTTCATTTAAAAATTTCGTAAATCCAAATTTATTACAAGCATAAACAATCTGCCAAATAATATTAAAATGTTCTTTATTGATATTAAATGTGCACCAAGAAGGAGTATAATAAAACATCATGACTACACTAAAAGCTTCTTCAGTTAAGGAGTAATCATCTGAAAAATCTAACATTCTTTGGTCATCTCTTAATGCCATAATAGTATTACTTAATTCTTCTGAATTTCGAGTTAAAAGTTTTTTATCTAAACCAAAAGTAGTTTCACCTACTTTTAAAAAAAAAGTCGGATCGATTGCAAAGTTAATGATATTATCTTTATTCATTTACATATACTCAAAAGTTTTTAAATAATTAATTCAAGAAATAGTATTTTAAGTTTGCGTCTTCTATAACACATAATTTATGAAATTTTTTATCTAAACGAATATAAGATAATTTATCTTTATCTTCGGAATAAGTAATTTTACAAAAATATTCTTCTTCTTCTCCATTAAAATAATATTTTTTATTATTAACATTAATGAATAAATCACAATCTTCAAGTTTTAAAGTAAAGTCTTTTTTGTTAATATTTTTATAATCATAATTGATACCAAGAAAATGATTTAAACTATTTTCAAAATACCAATTACCTTGTGAAAGCATTTTTGAAAAGATATTATATTTGGAATTTAATAAAGACTTTCTATCAATATAAGAAATTTTAATCTTGTTTCTTAAGGAAAACATTCTATAATTTAAATATCTTTTATTTAAATTATAATCAATCTTTTCAGTTTCTTTACAATAATTTAAAATATTTTATTTTCGAGAAATAAAATTTAAATACATAATCTGTTTATTTTCTGTTCTTAATAAATTTGCTACCATATTATTTTCATTGTAATATGTAACGTTTATACCTGGAAAATGTTTGAAATGATCTCTTGTTAATTTTATGTACTTTACTTTGGTTATGTAAGGAAATGTTATACTAGAAGAATTATTATCATTTAATATAGTATAGTCAGAATTCTCTTTCAATAAATTGTCATTTTCTCCGTATATTTCTATAGATTTAGTATCTATATTTTTAAAATTTTTAGAAAAATTTATACGTGTTATTTCTAATATTTTTGATGCGTAACTCATTTATTTATAAATATAAAAATTATATTTATCTAACATCATTATATTCAATATTTTTAATTATAAGTTATATTAAATTATAATTATTAATCTTGTTATTGAGTTTTCTCTTGAACTTGTTCTTGAACTTGTTCTTGAACTTGTTCTTGTTCTACCACTTGTTCTTGAACTTGCTCTTGGACTTGTTCTTGTTCTACCACTTGTTCTTGAACTTGCTCTTGGACTTGTTCTTGTTCTACCACTTG
>Ga0247840_10003425_pt1 | contig 26822 bp, 31 predicted proteins | sample LaCruzMarch2015__FD_192404 | JGI IMG/M metagenome (GOLD analysis project Ga0247840, IMG submission 192404) | Freshwater microbial communities from meromictic Lake La Cruz, Castile-La Mancha, Spain - LaCruzMarch2015_17m | ecosystem: Environmental > Aquatic > Freshwater > Lake | place: Spain...
CCGAGATCGAGGACGTCTCGGCGCGCACCACCTATCGCTTCGACGCCTCGCGGGCCTATTACGCGATGGTCCGGCAGCGGCTCGAGCAACTGCGTCAGCAACGCATCGAGGGCCTGCAGACCTTCACCGAATTTCTTGAGGCCCGCCTGGCGCCGGCGCTCGCCACCTGCGCCTCGACCCAGCAGCGCCAGACGGATCTCGCGGAGCGCGCGGCCCGGCTGACCAGCCTCTTGCGGGCGCGGGTGGACGTGTCCCTCCAGGAGCAGAACCGCCAGTTGCTGGAGTCCATGGATCGCCGTGCGCACATCCAACTGCGCCTCCAGGAGACGGTCGAGGGTCTGTCGGTCATCGCGATCGGCTATTACGGCGTGGGGCTCATCGGTTATGCACTCAAGGGGCTGGAGGATGGCGGGGTGCCGATCAACGCGACGCTCGCCATGGGCATCGCGGTACCCCTGGTCCTGGGCTTTGCCTGGTTGGGGCTGCGGCGGGTCAAGAAGCATCTGAGCGGATCGACTTGAGTCATATCGCGTAACGAGTCAAGAACAAGTTCAACGCAATCGTTGTCGTTGTCGTTGTCGTAATCGTAATCGTAATCGTATCCGGAGGGGCGATGCGATTCGGCGTGCGACAGAATCCAATGCCGTTAAGTTCAGCCCTTCTGGCTCCCACGCTCCCGCGTGGGAGCAAGTGCGGGCGCTCCGCGTCCAGTGTCAGGAGCGGACGCGGAGCGCCCGCACGGGATTCCCCTGCTTCCGCGTGGGGACGAGAAGCCGCTCCGTCGGCACTTAATGGCATTGCGACAGAATCCAGGGCTCTACGATAATCTCGACAACGACAACGACAACGACAACGACAACGACAACGACAACGACAACGACAACGACAACGACAGCGACAACGAAAACTCCTGATATGCACCACCGATCCGGTATGCGCCGTGCCGTCCTGGCCGTCTGCCTGTCATTGACGGGTCTCCTGGGTGCGCAAGGGCAGGAGGCGTCGGCAAAGGCGGACCCGTCCGTGGTCATGACCGACACCGGTGCGGCGGCGGGGACCATCGGCGCCGAGGTACGGGAGTACAAGGGCATCCCCTTCGCGGCGCCCCCGGTGGGCGAGCTGCGTTGGGCGCCGCCGCGCCCGGCCGCGGCCTGGTCCGGCGTACTCGACGCCACGCGCTATCGCGGCCTCTGCCCCCAGACGGCGCGTTATGGGATCCCCGAGGCGAGTGTCGCCGAGGACTGCCTCTATCTCAATGTGACCACGCCGGCGCCCGGCGGCCAGGTCCCGGAAGGCAAGCGGCCGGTGATTCTGTGGATTCACGGCGGCGCTTTCGTCGGCGGGTCCAGCGGCCTCTATGACCTCAGCGCCCTGGCCAAGGCGGGTGACGCGGTGGTGGTGTCGATGAACTACCGCCTCGGGGTCTTCGGCTTCATGCCGCACCCGGCCTTCGATCCCGCTACCAACGGGGCCTACGGGCTCCAGGACCAGCGCGCCGCGCTGCGCTGGGTGCAGCGCAATATCGCGGCCTTCGGCGGCGACCCGAACAACGTCACCATCGCCGGCGAATCCGCGGGCGCCTCCGGCGTCTGCATGCACCTGCTGGCGCCGGAGCAGACCCTGGGGCTGTTCCACCAGGCGATCATCCAGAGCGGCGGCTGCACGCACCGGCTGCGCCAGGTCGATGCGGTGGCGCAGACCATCGGCCGACGGGTGGCCGAGATCGTCGGCTGCACCGGCGCGGACGCGCTCGCCTGCCTGCGCAAGACACCGGTGGCGGATCTGCTTGCGGCCGGGAGCGCGGCGGCCGGCAGCGACCTGCTGGCCTTCGCCCCCGTCTACGGCACGCCCTCCCAGCCGCTGCAAGGCGACGAGGCCCTGGCGACCGGCCGCTTCGTGCGGGTGCCGTTGATCCACGGCGGCAACACCCAGGAGCTGCGCCTCTATGTCGCCTATGAGCTGCTGGCCGGGCACTTGACGACCCGCGACAATTTCCGCGTCCGGCTGGCGCAGGACTATGGCGACCAGACGGAGCGCGTGGCGGCCGAATACCCACTGGACAACGGCCTGTCCGCGGCCTCCCAACTCGGGTCCATCAAGTCCGACTTCAATCCGGGCGTTGGTCTCAACAACTGCATCTACCTGCGCACGGCCCATCTCGCTTCCAAGTATGTCCCGGTCTACGAGTACGAGTTCGCCGATCCCAATCCGCCCGAGGTCGTGACCAATCCCGGGATCGTCATGGGCGCGGTGCATTCTTCCGAGTTGCCGTACCAGTTCCCGGGCTTCTCCAATACCATGAAACGCGACGGCGCCCCGCTCACGCAGTCGCAGCAGGCGCTCGCCGCGCAGATGATAGCCTATTGGACCAGCTTTGCCCGCACCGGCACCCCGGTGGCCGCCGGGGCCCCGCGGTGGCAGCCCTTTGTCGGCCCCGACGCCGTCTTGCGGCTGGAGCCCTATAAGACCGCCTCGTTCGACGCGGGTCAGGCGCACCGGTGCGGCTTCTGGCGGTCGGTCTATCCCGAGTTGCTCGACCGGACCTACGACCAACAGGGTAACTGAGGCCCGCCGTCGCGCCTTGGACTCCGGGCGCACGGGCATATCGGGGCCTCTGATTGGGCTATCCTGACGCCATGGGCGGCAGTGAACCGGACGACATGAAGACCGATCCCTCGATCTATGAATTTCTCGCGAACCGACGAGGAGTTGCGCACCATGTTTCCGGTACTGGTTCCCCTGGAACAAACACGTGCCTACCAAGATATCTTTGCCAAGGGCAAGGCCGATGGCGAGGCCGATGGCGAGGCCAAGGGCAAGGCCGAGGGCGAGGTCAAGGGCAAGGCCGATGGACTGAAGCGATTGCTGAGACGCCGCTTCGGTGTCCTGCCCCGCTGGGCCGTCGCGCGTCTGGACGCGGCCGTCATGGATCAGTTGGACGGCTGGCTGGAGGGGATCTTCGAGGCCCAGAGCCTGGAGGACTTGCTCGGTCCCAGGCCGCGGCGGGGGGGGGGCCGGAGGCGCGCTAGCACCGGCGGTACCATACCGCCATGCAGTGCCCCCGAAGCCTTGGATTCCCACGCCTGAATTGCGTCGCCGACCCGCCGCACGGGCCCGCGGGTGCGGAGAAAGCCTTGGTTCACTTCCCCCTCTGGCTTGGGGTAAACTTGGGGTTGACAGGGCCCTCCCTGGGCCCTGGTCTGGGGAGGGTTCGGCGTCGGCGCGGCTGGACCACGCGTGATTCATACTGACAGGCCGGGAGACAGCGATGGGAACGATACACTCGGGTACGGGACTTCTGCTGGGGGCGGCGCTGCTGTTGGGCGGCGGCGCGGCGCGGGCGGTGCTGACCGACTACACGGCAGGCGGCGTGGACTTGGTCTACGACGCCGACAATGGTCCGACGGGACTGACCTGGCTTGCGAACGCCAACCTGGCCGACTCGGTAGACTTCGGCGTGAGCGGCATCGCGTCCAACGGCGCCATGAGCTGGGACGTGGCCCTGAACTGGATCACGGCGATGAACGCGGCCAACCACGCGGGCACCAACGGCTGGCGGCTGTGGTCGCCGATGAACAGCGACGGCAGCGGCCCTTGTATCGGCTACAACTGCACCGAAAGTGAGCTTGGGCACCTGTTCTACACCGAGGGCGGGCTGTCTGAATTCCAAAGCATCATCGACAGTGCTACGCTCAAACTACACTTCGTCAACATGCAGGCGTCCGTGTACTGGTCCGATACGGAGTTCGCGCCGAATCCCAACTACGCGTGGGGCTTCAACACCGGCTACGGGTACCAGAACCTCGACTCCAAGGACAACCAGATCTTCTACGGTTGGGCCGTGCGCCCCGGACGAGTCGCCGCTGCGCCGCTACCCGCGACTGGCCTACTGATGGCACTGGGCCTGCTGGCGCTCGGAGCGACCCGACGCGGGCGGCGAGCGACTTTGGTTGTTCGGTGATTCGGGTGATTTCGCCCTTTAGAGGGGGGTTCAGGGGGATACTTCCCCCCTGCTCGCGCGCGTAGCGCGCGTGGGGCCTGGCGCGGTGTAGATCGTCGTTGTCGTTGTCGTAATCGGAGAAGCGATGCAATTTGGCGTGCGAGAGAATCCGGGGCGCTACGTTAATCTCGATTACGACAACGACAACGACGCGAAAAGTATTCCCTAAGACCATGGCGCGATACGAACACCTGCCGATCTACAAACAGGCGATGGACGTTGCCGTACACTTCGAGAAGGTGGTGGCCGGCTTCAGCCGCTATCACAAATACACGCTGGGCACCGAGCTACGCTCCCGGACGTTTATTCCGTGGCCGACCCTGGGCGTGGGCCAGCGGCCTCGGGGAAAACGTTTCGGACGGGGCGAATGCCCCGTCCGGCGTGGTCGTCTCCCATATTATTCGCGCCAATGCGCAGCATGACAAGCCGCCGATGCTGCTGGTGCTGCGCGGCCAGCTCGATGAATTATTCATTCTGATCCGCCTGGCGAAAGAGGTCCAGGCGTTCAAGAGTTTTGCGGCCTGTAGGGTGGGTTAGGCGCGCCCGCACGGAGCTTGCCGGATAGCGCGGCGGTGAGGCGCGCCGTAACCCACCATCAACGCCAGGTCGCCTCGGTTTGCAGACAGAACGAGGGTTGGCTGCGGAGTTTCAAGGGTCCGCAAGACGGGCCAACGCAACGGGGGCCGGAAGTCGGCGGGCGTCGCCCCAGGGCGCGACCGCCGGCGCGTGCCGATTGAATCATTGTGCGCCCATCCCGCCTGGCCCTCGCCACCCATGAGGGGCAGGCATGTCGATACAGGGCGGGATACCCCAAGCGGGCTTCCCAACCGGTGGGGTGCCGCGGAGCCGGATGTAACGCCGGATGCGGTGCCGGTTAGTGGCTGGGCAAGCGTCCGTTTACTGGTCCGGTACGCAGTATTCGCCGAATCCCAACAACGCGTGGAACTTCAACACCGACAACGGGAACCAGAACAACGACAACAAGGACAGCCCCGTCAGCAGTATGCCTGGGTCCGCGGGCGCTTCCCGGACGCCGTGGCGCTGTTTCAGGTCGGGGCCTACTACGAGTTCTACGACCGGCGCGATGCGCCCATCGCCGGGCTGCTGGGGTTGCAACCGCTGGGCGAGAACCCTCGTGGTGCCCTCTTCGGCGTGCCGGAGCGGTTGTTCGGGCGGACCTTGGGCCGGTTGATCGCGGGCGGGCGATCGGTGCTCGTGGTGCGGCAGGGCGAGCGGGACTGGACCGGCATTCGCGAGCGGGTGGTGGCGTGGCGGATGGTGCCGGTGGTGGGCAGTTCCGGAGGAGGTGAAGCCCGCGCGACAGTGACCGAGCGGGAGGAAGTGCGGTAGGGGTTGGGCCATCCTTAAGGCCATGGCCGGCAGCGGACAGCGCGACATGAAGACCGATCCGTCGATCTATGAATACCTCTCCACCGGCGCCGAGGCGTTTCGCATCCTACAGCTACAGCGACCGGACGTTCTCACGGACCGGGCGTCGTTGTCGTTGTCGTAATCGTGGTCGGATTATTCGATTACGACAACGACAACGACAACGACAACGAACCCGGATCTCGGCCACCACATCAGTTCTGATCGCACCCGGGAGGCGCACCCGGGGCGGGCAGTTCGGGGTATGCTGATCATCCCGCGCACCGAAGACCTCCGGGTCCGTGCCCCGGCGGCCTGGCAGGTGATTCGGACGGCCGCCGTGGCGCCGCCGGTCCGCGCCACCCTGGAACGGATACTCGAATTTTTGCTGATGGAGCGGTTTCCACTACTCACCAACGAGGAGTTGCGCATCATGTTGCCGGTACTGGTTCCACTGGAACAAACACGCGCCTATCAGGAGATTTTTGCCAAGGGCGAAGCCGCCGGCAAGGCCGATGGCAAGGCCGAGGGCAAGGCGGAGGGCAAGGCGGAGGGCGAGGCCAAGGGCAAGGCCGACGGACTGAAGCGACAGTTGAAGCGCCGCTTCGGTGCCCTGCCGCGGTGGGCCGTCCTGCGTCTGGATAAGGCCGCCATCGATCAGTTGGACGGCTGGCTGGAGGGGATCTTCGAGGCCCAGAGCCTGGAGGGCCTGCTCGGTCCCAGGCCGCGGCGCGGCGGGCCGAAGGTTCGGTAGTTCGGTGTCGGCGCGGCTGGACTACACTTTAGTCATAGCGACCGGTGGGAGGAATAGCGATGAGGGCGATAAGAACCACGGCGCACCTGTTCGCGGGTGCGCTACTGCTGGCTGGCGGAGCCGCGCAAGCGGCGCTGGCGAACTACACGGCGGGCGGCGTCAATCTGGTTTACGACCAGGATCGGAACCTGACCTGGGTGGCGGACGCCAACCTGTTTCTGACCCAATACACCGCTGACAACACCACGGTCGGCAAGATCATCGCCGTGGTGCCGACGGTGCCCGACAGCCACTCCGGACCGCACACGGTGGTGGCTGGCGACTTCAACACCGGCAGCGGCTTGATGACCTGGTGGGGCGCCATGGCCTGGACCCAGTGGCTCGGCAGCATCGGTTATGGCGGGGCGAGCGACTGGCGGCTGCCCGCCACGGCGCAGCCGGACTCGACCTGCGGCTTTCAGTACCCTTATAGCGGCTTTCCGCTCCAAGGCTTCGGCTATCGCTGCACCGGGAGCGACCTCGGGCACCTGTTCTACACCGAGGGCCAATTGCCTGCCGAGGAGTCGATCCTTGCTGATCCTCCGGGCATTCTGGACAACCACTTCGTCAATATGCAGTCCCATGTGTACTGGTCCGTTACCGAGTTCGCGCCGGATCCCCCCAGCGCGTGGAGCTTCCACACCAATGGCGGGGACCAGTACGCCGCCAGCAAGGACGCCCGGTTCTACGGCTGGGCCGTGCGCCCCGGAAAAGTTGACGCCGCCCCGCTTCCCGCGACTGCCTTGCTGATGGCACTGGGCTTGCTCGCCCTCGGTGTTAGTCGGCACGGGCGGCGGTCGACCTTGGTCATTTGGTGATTCGGGCCTTGTTGGGATTGCGCAGCAGGACATAGACGGCGCCGGTGCCGCCGTCGCGGCGGGTGGCGGAGCAGAAGGCCAGGACCTCCAGGTGCAGGCGCAGCCAGTAGTTGACCTTTTGCTTCAAGACCGGTTGGCGCTCGGACGAGCGGATGCCCTTGCCGTGGATGATGCGGGCGCAGCGGACCCGGCGGTGGCCGCACTCGGTGAGGAACTCGGCCAGGACCCGGCGGGCGACCTCGACGGTGAGACCGTGCAGGTCGACCTCCAGCCCGACCTCGATGGCACCGCGCTTGAGATCGGCCAGCACGCGCTGCTGGAGCCCGGGGCGGGTGAAGAGCAGGAACTCGTGGGTCTCGACCTCGGACTCGGACAGGGTGGTGCCGCCGTCCTCGGGCAGGGTCGGCGGGCGCGGACGCGGGATGGGGGGCGGGCGCCGGCGGAAGGGCTCGGGGTCCTGGGGCGCCAGCGGTTGGGCGTCCTGGACCTCGGTGCGGAAGAGCTCGAGATCGGCCGGGTCGGTGTGTTTGTGCATGGGACCTGCGCCTTGCCGCGTGCGTGGCGCTGAGTATAACCGCGTCCGGGTCCGCAGCGCCCGGTGCCCGCGGATGCGATCAGGACTGATGTGTTGACGCCGATCCCGTGCCCTGCAGCGACCGGACCTTCTCACTGGCCGGGCGTCGTTGTCGTTGTCGTTGTCGTTGTCGTAATCGAACCATCCGATCACGACGACAGCGACAGCGTACGCGGGATCTCGGTCACCACATCAGTTCTGATCGCACCCCATGCCCGCCGACGGGATGTCCGCGGCGGGGCTTTCCAGTATCATCCCCGGGCCTCATCCCTTTAAGTCTGTTTCACCGCGGGCGCCGGTCGCATGAAGATTCTGGTCAGCAATGACGACGGTTACCAGTCCCCGGGGCTGCTTGCCCTGGCGGCGGGGCTTGCCCGCTTGGGGGAGGTGACGGTGGTGGCCCCGGACCGCGACCGCAGCGGGGCCAGCAATTCGCTGACCCTGGACGTGCCGCTGCACGCGGTGCGCATGGGCAACGGCTTCATCCGGGTGGACGGAACCCCGACGGATTGCGTGCATCTGGCGCTTACCGGTCTCTTGGAGACGGAGCCGGACATCGTGGTCGCCGGGATCAACCATGGGGTCAACCTGGGGGACGATTGTCTCTACTCCGGGACCGTGGCGGCGGCGACCGAGGGGCGTTTTCTCGGGCTCCCGGCGATCGCGGTGTCGATCGATTCGCGCGAGCCCCGCCACCTGGACACCGCGGTGCGGGTGGCCTGCCTGCTGGTGGAGCGGTTGCGCGCGGCGCCGCTGGACTCCAACCTGATCCTCAACGTCAATGTGCCGGACCTGCCCTACGCGGACCTGCAGGGGTTCGCGGCGACCCGGCTGGGCCATCGCCACAAGGCCGAGGCGGTGGTGACGGCCAAGGACCCGCGGGGCCGGACCATCTATTGGGTCGGTCCGGCCGGTCCCGAGCAGGACGCGGGGCCCGGGACCGACTTCTATGCCGTGCGCGGCGGCTGCGTGTCGATCAGCCCGCTGCAGGTGGATTTGACGCGCCACGCGGCCTTGGAGGCCCTGGGGTCATGGCTGCGCTCATGTTGACCTCGGAGGCCAGTCGCCGGGGGATCGGGATGACCTCCCAGCGCACCCGCGAGCGGCTGATCGCGCGCCTGGGCGAGGCCGGGATCACCCATCCGGACGTGCTGCGGGTCATGCGTGAGCTGCCGCGGCATCTGTTCGTGGACGAGGCCCTGGCGAGCCGCGCCTACGAGGACTCGCCCCTGCCGATCGGCCACGGTCAGACCATCTCCCAGCCCTATACCGTCGCGCGCATGACCCAGACGCTGTTGGAGCACGGACCCTGCGATACGGTGCTGGAGGTGGGCACCGGCTCCGGGTTCCAGACCGCGGTGCTGGCCGCCCTGGTGCGGCGGGTCTACAGCGTCGAGCGCATCGCGTCCCTGCAGGAACGTGCCCAGCACTGCCTGCGTCTGCTCAAGGTGCGCAACGTGCGCTTCCGGCATGGGGACGGATTCCTGGGGTGGTCGGACTACGCGCCCTACGACGGTATCCTGGTCACGGCCGCGCCGCGCGGGGTGCCGCGCGCCCTGGCCGACCAGTTGGCGCCGGCCGGCGCCCTGGTGCTGCCGATGGGCGAGGGGGACCGTCAGGTGTTGATCCGGGTGACCCGCACGGCCGATGGGTTCGACCAGCGGGTGCTGGAACCGGTGAGCTTCGTTCCCTTGATCGCGGGGGTGGCATGATGCAGGCCTTTACCCGCTGGCGGTACCTGGTTTTATCCCGGGTGAAGTTCGGGGGCTCATCCGGGGGCTCGCGGCCGCTGCGTTCGCCGACGCTGAGCCTCCCGGCATCACAGACGCGGGGTGGGTAGGCCAGCATCATCCGCTGACCGCCGATTCGGACCAATGGTGCGCCCATTTCCATCCAGACCCCCGGTCGTCGCGAATCGCGTGGTACGTCGTGCGCGCGGCGCCATGGTGTGGTCCGCCATCCTGGCGACCCTGCTGTTCCTGGGCGGCTGCGCCTCCACCGGGCCCGCGCCGGTGGGCGGCTGGGGCGGTCACGGGGCGGGCACCAGGGGTTACGCACCGGTCCCCAAGGGCTATTACCGGGTCCGCCGGGGTGACAGCCTGGGCAGGATCAGTCAGCGGCGCCGGGTCAGTGTCGATCGCCTGATCCGCTGGAACGGCCTCAAGCCCCCTTATACCCTTTATGTCGGCCGGGTGTTGCGGGTTGCACCGCCGCGCGCGGGGACCTCCCGGGCCGCACGGGTGACGGCCAGCCCCGGGGCTGCCAAGTCAGTGCGCCCCGCCGTCGGCGCCGGCGTAGCGCCGGTCCCGGGCAGCGGCGCCGGCGCCTCCGCGGTGGTCTGGGCCTGGCCGCTCGCCGGTGCCGTCGTCCAAGGTTTCCGGGCCGGCGACCCGGCGCGCCCGGGACTGCGGATCAGTTGCCGGCCGGGCGAGGAGGTGCATGCGGCGGGCGCGGGAGCAGTGGTCTACAGCGGCAGTGGACTCAAGGGTTACGGCAACCTTATCATCGTCAAACACAACAAGAACTATCTCAGTGCCTACGGCTTCAACCGCCGACTGTTCGTCAAGGAGGGTGACAGCGTGACACGCGGGCAGGCGTTGGCGGAATGCGGCGAAGGACCGGGCGGTGCCCCCCTGCTGCACTTCGAGGTACGCCGCAACGGTGCCTCGGTCAACCCGCTGCTCTACCTGCCCCCGCGCGCCTAACCCCGTCTGAGCGGACGGAGGGAGATGTGGATGTCTACCACTGAGGACCCGGAAATCGTCGAGTCGGAGAGCGAGCCCGAAATCGAGCTCGATGCCGACAGCGAGGCCTTGATCCTGCTGGGGCAGGAGGGCCTCGACGAGGCGATCGACGCCGCGGAGGACGCGGACCCGGATGCGGACCCGGATGTCAACGAGGTGCAGCTCATCGAGGGCATCGATCCGGAGGCCGCCGAGCCGACGGCGGAGCGCTTTGTCACCGGTGACGGCGACTTCGACGCGACCCGACTCTACCTCAATGAGATCGGTGAGTCGCGTCTGCTGACCGCGGAGGAGGAGATTACCCTGTCGCGACTCGCCCAGCGCGGGGACAATCTGGCGCGTCAGCGGATGATCGTCTGTAACCTGCGCCTGGTGGTGAAGATCGCGCGGCGCTACCTCAATCGCGGCCTGCCGCTCCTGGACCTGATCGAGGAGGGCAATCTCGGGCTGATCCGTGCGGTGGAGAAATTCGACCCGGAGCGCGGGTTTCGCTTCTCGACCTATGCCACCTGGTGGATCCGCCAGACCATCGAGCGGGCCATCATGAACCAGACGCGCACCGTGCGGCTGCCGATCCATGTGGTCAAGGAGATCAATATCTATCTCAAGGCCGCGCGCCTGCTGTCCCAGCGCCTCGACCACGAGCCCACCACCGAGGACATTGCGGTCCTGCTGGACCGGCCGATCAGCGAGGTCAAGCGTATGCTGGGCCTCAACGAGCGGATCGCCTCGGTGGACACCCCTTACAGCAAGGATGCCGACAAGCCGTTGGTCGACATGCTCCAGGACGAGACCGCCGACGACCCGACCGAGCGTATCCAGGATGAGGACATCCACGCCAATTTCGAGCACTGGCTGGGCAAACTCAATGAGAAACAACGCGAAGTGGTCGAGCGCCGTTTCGGGCTCCACGGTCACGAGCATTCGACCCTGGAGCGCGTGGCGCAGGAGTTGGGTGTCACCCGCGAACGGGTGCGGCAGATCCAGATGGACGCATTGCGGCGTCTGCGCGATATCCTGGAAAAAGAAGGGTTCTCCGTCGAATCCTTCTTCAAGTGATGGGCATTGGTTAACCCGTTTACGGTCAGCGGAACCTTCCGTGCCCTCGGTTGCCGGCCCCCGGCGCCTGGCGCGCGCCGCACATCCACCCTCTCCTTGCTGACAGGTTTTTGGAATATAAGCCGTTTTCCTGCCGTTGAGGCTCAGCGCATACCGCGACGACCGGTGTGTCGCGCCAGTGTCCATGGTGCCGTCTCTGTTGACTTTATACGCATATTCCAGTGTAGTTGCCGCCACTGCCCGCTTGGGTTCGTGGCGCGGCAAGGCGTCTGCGCTACCGGCTCGATTGCGCGTTCGAACGGCGAGAATCAATAGAGAGGATTAACGCAATTTCGCAGGATTCACCGGCATTCGGTGCGGCTGGCTTGACCGCTCGTCATCCTGAAAGTTCATCCTGGAAGATTGTGTTGATTCGCGCGGATTTCTCACTGGCGGGTACGGCCTTCCACGGTGGCCCGGCCGTCTGCTGCCTGGGTGTCGCAGGCCCCGCCGCGCCAGGGATCGACGGTGCGGCACTCATGGCCGGAGCGCCCCGTCTCTGCTGTTGTCTCATTTAATTCACGGGAGGGCTTATGGAATCCGGATTGGAGCAGAAGTACAACTTCGACGTTGTACGCTGGTTCACCGTCATGGCGGTCGTCTACCTGGTGGTGGGGGCCTCGGTCGGCGTCTATATCGCATCGGAACTGGCGTGGCCGTTCCTGAACTTCGACAGCCCCTACATCTCGTTCGGGCGCTTGCGGCCGCTGCATACCAATGCGGTCATCTTCGCCTTCGGCGGCTGTACCCTCATGTCGACCGCCTTCTATACGGTCCAGCGCACCTGCGGCGTGCGCCTGTGGAGCGACAAGCTCGCCTGGTTCGTGTTCTGGGGGTGGAACGCGGTGATCCTGTGTGCGGTCATCACCCTGCCGCTGGGCCTCACCGAGTCCAAGGAATACGCTGAACTGGAATGGCCGGTCGATATTCTGATCGCCGTGGTGTGGCTCAGCTTCACCTTCAATTTCATCATGACGATCGCCCGGCGCAAGTCCTCGCACATCTATGTGTCGAACTGGTTCTTCCTCGGCATGATGGTGATGATCGTCTACCTGCATGTGGTCAACAGCCTGGCCATCCCGGTGGGGCTGTTCAAGTCCTATTCGCTGTTCTCCGGGGTCCAGGACGCCATGATCCAGTGGTGGTGGGGGCATAACGCGGTGGGCTTCTATCTCACCGCCGGCTTCCTCGGCATCATGTATTACTTCGTGCCCAAGCAGGCCGGGCGTCCGATCTATTCCTATCGCCTGTCGGTCATCCATTTCTGGGCCCTGATGTTCGGCTATGTCTGGCTCGGTGCCCACCACCTGCAATACACCGCCCTGCCGGACTGGACCGGGTCCCTGGGCGCCGCGGTCTCGATCGCGATGATCATCCCCTCCTGGGGCGGCGCGGTGAACGGCATGATGACCCTGTCGGGGGCCTGGGACCGGCTGCGCACCGATTACGTCCTGCGCTTCCTGATCATGGCCCTGGCCTTCTACGCCATGTCCACCTTTGAAGGTCCGGTGATGGCGCTCAAGACCGTCAACGCCCTCTCCCACTATACCGACTGGACCATCGGCCATGTGCATTCCGGGGCCTTGGGCTGGGTCGCCGGGATCTCCATCGGTGCCATCTACCACCTGATGCCGCGCCTGTTCCATACCGAGATGTTCTCCGAGCGCCTGGTGAACTTCCATTTCTGGACCGCGACCATCGGCACCGTGGTGTATATCGTGGCGATGTGGGTCTCCGGCATCATGCAGGGCCTGATGTGGCGTGCCTATGACGAGTACGGTACCCTCGCCTATACCTTCGTCGAATCGGTCGACGCCATGCACCCCTACTATGCGATGCGCGCGGTCGGCGGCGCCATCTTCCTGACCGGTGCCATCGTCATGCTGTTCAATGTGCTGATGACCATTCGCCGCTCTGCCGTCGCCGGCAGCCTGGCGCAGGCGCGCACCCTGCCGGCCGCGGCCTGATCACCTCGGGAGACTATAGAGAAATGGCTGAGCAAAGAGTAAAGGCGAAGGGCTTCCAGGAATGGATGGAGATCAACATCTGGGGGCTGCTCTTTTTCCTGGCCCTGGCCCTGTCGGTGGGCGGTCTGGTCGAAATCGTGCCGCTGTTCTTCATGAAGAAGACCATGGAATACAACCAGTTCCCCGAGATCGTCTGGTCCAAGGCGGGGGTGACGCCGGTCGTCACCGTGGATGAGGCCGGCAAACAGGTCTGGAACTGGACCGCGGGTGACGGCGTGCGCCCCTATACCGCGCTGGAACTGGCCGGGCGCGATATCTATCAGCGCGAGGGCTGCTACCTCTGTCACTCGCAGATGGTGCGCCCCTTCCGTGACGAGAAGGAGCGCTATGGTCACTACTCGCTGGCCGCCGAGTCGATGTTCGATCACCCGATGCAATGGGGTTCCAAACGCACCGGTCCGGACCTGGCCCGCCTGGGCGGCAAGTATTCGGACGAGTGGCACCGCCAGCATCTGCGCCGGCCCCAGGACCTGGTGCCGGAGTCGGTGATGCCGGCCTATGTCTGGCTCGACCAGACCCCGGTGGACCCCGACCGCTCATTGGTGGTGTTCGGCTGGACCCTGTGGCCTGCCCCGACCGGCTCCCGGATGCAGCGACACATGAAGGGCCTGCGGCTGGTCGGGGTCCCCTATACGGACGCCGACATCGCGGCCGCCGGCCCCTTGGTCGAGGGCAAGACCGAACTGGATGCCCTGGTGAGCTATCTGCAAGTGTTGGGTACCATGGCGAAGCTGGACGATGCCAAGGCCTATCGTGAATAGCATCAGCGCGTACTTCCATACCGATTGGGCGGCGATGACGGTCAGCGACTGGGTCGGGACCATCCTGACCGTCGTCATCTTCGTCCTGATGGTGGTGGTGTACTTCCAGGTCTTCCGTCCCAAGAACCGGGATCGCCTCGAGGCACAAAAGCACATCCCATTCGAAGTGGACAACGAATCCAACGGAGACAAAGATGGCGGAAAATAATCCCTTCCCCGGTGAGAACAACACGGGGCACGTTTGGGACGGCAATCTGCGCGAGTTGAAGAACCCGCCGCCGCGCTGGTGGATGCTGGCCTTCTGGGCCTCGATTGCCTTCTGGATCGGCTATGCGATCCTCTATCCCATGTGGCCCGTCGGCCAGGAGCCGACCCAGGGCGTGCTGGGCTGGAGCCAGATGAAGGAATATCAGGAGGGCCTGGATCAGATGGTGAAAAAACGCGCCCGCTTCGAGGACCAGCTCGCCGCCATGACGCCGGCCCAGATCATCGAGGACCCGGGCCTCAAGCAATACACCCTGGCCGCCGCCAAGGTGCTGTTCGGCGACAACTGCCGCGCCTGTCACGGTACCGGGGGTGCCGGCAATCCCGGGTATCCGGTCCTGGCCGATGACGACTGGATCTATGGCGGCACCACGGTGAAGATCCAGGAGTCCATCGTGGGCGGACGCCAACCGGCGATGACCCCCCACGAGAAGACCCTCTCGGAGGCCGAGGTGGACACCCTGGCCAAGTGGGTGGTGCAGATGAATGAGACCGTCGGCAAGGGCGGGAGCGACGAGGGGTGGGCCCTGTACAAGGCCAAGGGCTGCACCGCCTGCCACGGTGAGAAGGCGAACGGCCATGTGGTCGATCTGCCGAACGGGGACTTCGTGACCGTCGGTGCGGCCAACCTCACGGACGGGATCTGGCGCTTCGAGCCGGGCGGCTATGACAGCGCCAGGCACACGATCCTCTACGGGGTGAACCAGGCTGGTGTCACCCAGACCCGCAATGCGGTGATGCCTGTCTGGGGCCCCGACGCGACCCGTCAAGGTCAGGCGAAGCTCAGTGCGGAGGAGATCAAGAAGCTCGTGGTCTATGTCCACGAACTGGGCGGCGGCAACTAGGGCCTCGGCCGACCGACGCGGGTCCGGCGGACGGCGGCGGCGCCCTCCGTCGGCGGATCACATTTTGAGAGGGGGGAGTCGCCATGGGTGTAGTCACCAATCTGATGAACTGGGATCCGGTGGCCTGGCTGTCGATCCTGATGGTGGTGGGCGCCATCGCCATCGTCGTCTTCCTGTCCTTCAAGGTCTCGGCCCTCATCAAGCGCGACGCCGAGGCGCACAAGGACCGGAAACCGTAGGGTCCGCTGTGCGGACCACTGGCCGTTGGCCGTTGGCCGGAACGATGATCAAGGTCGCCGCGGGGTCTTCGGTCCGCACAGCGGACCCTACGGAGGACAAGGCGCACGCCCGCATCCCCCTTGTTTCTGCCTGGAAGCTCTTGATACTCAATCAGTTATAATTACGCAAACGCATAGTTACGAGGGGCGGCGAGGGCGCACTGTGGCGGCTTGGCCGTCACCGGCCGCACCGGCGGCGTGGCCGGTCGGTCACCCGATTGGAGAGGGTTCTTGAGTACGAGCAACGTGATTCCGGGGTCGGCGGCCGTCGATGCACTCTACGACGAGGCCGAACACTGGCATGTCAACACCGGTAATGCCAGGATCCACGCCAAGCGTCTGCGCGGGCGCTGGCGCACCATCAAGTGGGCGAGCGCCGCCGTCTGGCTGATCTTCTTCCTGGGGCCCTATCTGCGCTGGGATGGACGCCAGGCGGTCCTCTTCGATATCCCGAACCGCCAGTATCACCTCTTCGGCGTGACCGTCCTCCCCCAGGACTTCTGGATGCTGTCGCTGCTGTTGTTGTTCTTCGCGATCCTGTTGGCGGTCGCCACCGCCCTGGCCGGGCGTGTCTGGTGCGGCTTTTTCTGCTTCCAGACGGTCTGGACCGACGTCTTCACCTGGATCGAGGAGCGGCTCGAGGGGCCGCCGCCGCAGCGGCGCAAGCTGGACGCGGCACCCCTGACCCGCGGCAAGTTGCGCATCAAGGCCATCAAGCACGGCATCTGGCTCGCCATCGGCTTTTTCACCGGCTTCAGCTTCGTGTCCTGGTTTACCCCGGCCCCCTCCTTGTGGCTGGAGTTCTTCTCCGGCCAGGCGAACGGTGCCGTCTATATCACGGTCGCACTCTTTACCGTCGGCACCTATCTGCTCGCGGGCTTTCTGCGCGAGCAGGTCTGCTTCTGGTTGTGCCCATACGCCCGTATTCAGGGGGTGATGCTCGACAAGACCACCCTGGTGCCGACCTATGACGAGCGGCGCGGTGAACCCCGGGGCCGGGTGCAAAAGGGGGAGGGCGCGCAGCAGCGGACCTTCGGCGACTGCGTGGACTGCAAGCAGTGCGTCGCCGTCTGCCCGACCGGTATCGATATCCGGGGTGGGCAACAGGAGGGCTGCATCACCTGCGCCCTGTGCATTGATGCCTGCGATGAGGTCATGGACAAGGTCGGACGCCCGCGGGGTCTGGTCCGTTACGCCTCGCTCGACGAGTTGGAGGGCAAGCCCGCGCGCCCGCTGCTCAAGCGCCCGCGGGTCTGGGTCTATTCGGCCATCCTGCTCCTGGCCCTGTCCGGTATCCTCTACGGGCTGTCATCCCTGGACGCCATCGATCTGAAGGTCCTGCACGAGCGCGCGCCCCTGTTCGTGACCTTGGGTGATGGCTCAGTGCAGAACCGCTATACGCTGAAGGTCCTGAACAAGATGCCGGAGCCGCTCATGGTGCGGATCAGCGTCACGGGTCCGCCCGGCCTCACCCTGGTCGGTGCCGATGCGCCGGTCAGTGTCCATGAGGGCGGGGTCACGGCGACCGGGGTCTTCGTCAAGGTCCCGAAGAAGAACCTCACGCAAGAGCAGGCGCCGATCCGGTTTCGGGTCGAGGCGGTCCGTCCTAATGGGCAGGCCATCGCCTCGGAGCGCACCAGCGTCTTCGTCGGGCCGCCGCGTTAGGAACGGTTCACTGATAAGTCAAGCAATTCCTTTAGGGATTGCCTATACCGCCATTTTCGTTGTCGTTGTCGTAATCGAGGTTATCGTAGCGCCCCGGATTCTATCGCACCCCAAAGTGCATCGCTTCTCCGATTACGATTACGATTACGACAACGACAACGACAACGACAACGCTAGGGTGTGTCGCCCTGCGCACCGGGAGTATGATGATGCACGCACCGACGGTCGACCATTCTAACTCACCGTGGCGCAGCCCCTGGGTGCTCGCCTGGATCGGCCTGATCACGGTGGTCCTGATGGTCAATGTGACCTTTGTCTATCTGGCCTTCGCGACCAATCCCGGGTTGGTCAACGACGACTATTACGAGCGTGGTCAGCATTACGAGAAGACCCTGAGTTCCCGCCTGGCCAAGGACCCGGGCTGGACCCTGAGCGCCGACATCCCCGACGACCTCAAGGCGGGTGAGGCCGCGGCCATCCTGGTCACCCTGGTGGACAGGACCGGTCAGCCGGTGACGCCGGACCAGGTCAGCTTCTATGCCTACCGGCCGTCCGACAAGACCCGGGACTTTTCTGCCCCGATGGCGGCCGTGGGTGCCGGCCAATACTCGGCGCGGGTGGTCTTCCCCCTGTTCGGGGCCTGGGACGCACTGATCGCCGTCCGCCAGGGCGAGGACGAATTCACCACCGGGGAGCGTCTCACGGTTGCCCGTCCCTGACGGCCTGGGAACCGGTGTCCGCCGCCACCAGCCAGGGCGGTCCGGCGACCGACCAGGTCTACCGGTCTCTGCATCAGCCTGGTCCCACGAAGCGTCAGTCCCGATACGACTTCTCCAATTCACGGATATTCTCGAATGGTATCGCGATCTGCGCCTGAGGGTACCAGGCCCGGGTGCTTCCACTGCGGTCTGCCGCTGAACCCTGGGTCGGAGGTAACGGCCGTCATCCGTGGGGGCGAGCGGGCCTTCTGTTGTATCGGCTGCCGGTCGGTGTGCGAGGCGATCCATACGGCCGGTCTGGACGGCTTCTACCGCCGCACCACGGCGGGCGAGCCGCTGGGGCCGCCCCCTGCACTACCCAAGGACCTGAGGCTCTACGACCTCGACGCGGTGCAGGAGGAGTTTGTCGATATCGCCGTCGATGACCGGGAGATCAACCTGCTGGTCGAAGGTATCCACTGCGCCGCCTGTGTCTGGCTGATCGAGACGGGGCTCAAGACCCTGCCGGGCGTCACGGAGGCGCGGGTCAACCTGACCGGGCGGCGGCTGCGGGTGCGCTGGGACAACGGCCGGCTGAAGCTCTCCAGCCTCCTGCGGCGGCTCGGCGACCTGGGCTACAGCGCTGTCCCCTTCGATCCGGAGTCCGCCGAGGGCGCCCTGCGCCGCCAGGGTCGCGACCTGCTCTATCGGATGGCCTTCGCCGGGTTCGCCATGATGAACCTGCTGTGGGTCTCCATCGCACTCTACAGCGGGGCCGATCGGGGGGAGTTCCGGGGACTCTTCCAGTGGGTCGGCTGCGCGCTCGCCACCCCCACGCTGCTCTACAGCGGCTACCCCTTCTATCAGGGCGCCTGGGCGGGCCTGCGCTCCGGGCGGCTCGGCATGGATCTGCCGATCGCCATCGGCGCCTCGATCACCTATGTCTATTCGCTCGCTGTGACGGTCAGTGGCACCAGGGCCGGGGAGGTCTACTGGGACACGGTGGTCAACTTCCTGTTCGTGATCCTGCTCGGGCGCTTCCTGGAGGGCCTGTCCAGGCGCGCGGCGGTCGCCTCGACCCAGCGCCTGCTCGATCTCCAGCCCAAGGTCGCCACCGTGCTGCGCGACGACACCGAGACCCTGGTCCCGATCCGCTCCATCGCCCGGGACGAGCTGGTCCTGGTGCGCCCCGGGGAGCGGGTGCCGGTGGACGGGGCCGTGGTCGAGGGGCTGAGCGAGGTCGACGAGTCCATGCTGACCGGTGAGTCCAGGCCGGTGCGCAAGACCCAGGGGGAGACGGTCTGCGCCGGTACCATCAACGGCGCCGGGGTGCTCAAGGTGCGCGCCACCGCGACCCTGCGCGACACCGCGCTGGGGCGCATCATCCGCCTGGTGGAGGATGCGCAGGCGAGCCGCGCCCCGATCCAACGCCTGGCCGACCGCATCGTCCCCTGGTTCGTGGCACTCACCCTGGGGCTCGCCACCCTGACCTTCATTGCCTGGGTCGGTGTCGACCTCCAGACCGCCATCCTGGCCGGGACCGCGGTGCTCATCATCACCTGTCCCTGCGCCTTCGGCATGGCGACCCCCATGGCGGTCGCGGTTGCCGCGGGCCTGGGCGCGTCACGCGGCATCCTGATCAAGAACGGTGCCGTGCTGGAGCGACTCTCGTCCATCGAGCACTTCGTCTTCGACAAGACCGGCACCCTCACCAGCGGACGGCCGGAGGTCACGGGATGGCGCTTCGGGTCGGCGCCCTGGCAGTCCTTGGGGTCCGAGGCGTTGGTCCTGGCGGACGATCGGCGTGACCTGCTGCGTCGTGTCGGCGCCCTGGAGCGACTCTCGGAACACCCGGCGGCGGCGGCGGTGCTGGCCCTGTGCGAGCGGTTGGGTATAGCGCCGACGCCCGCCCGGGTGGAGTCGGTCGAGGTGGTTCCCGGGCGCGGCATCCGCGGCCTGGTGGACGGTGCCCGCGTCGTCGTCGGGAGTGCCGATTGGCTTGCCGACAACGCGCTTGCGCCGGCCGCGTTGGACGGCGCCGCGCCGCGGCCTGATGGATCGAGGGAGGGCGGCCTGATTCACTGCGCCGTCGCGGGCCTGGGTACCCTGGTGCTGGCCACCGCGGACCGCCTGCGCCCAGGCGCCGCCGCGGTCATCGCACGGATGCGCGCCCAGGGTCTGCGCGTGACCCTGCTCACCGGCGACCGCCGCGCCGCGGCCGAGCACATCGCCGCCGAGCTTGGGGCCATCGAGGTCATCGCCGAGGTCCTGCCCGCGGACAAGGATCGGGTGATCGCCGAACTGCAAACCAAGGGCCGGCGCGTCGCCATGATCGGCGACGGGGTCAACGACGCCCCGGCCCTGGTGCGCGCGGACGTCGGCATCGCCATGGGCAGCGGGACCGATGTGTCCATCGCCAGCGCCGACATCGTACTCATGTCCAATGAACTGGAACGGGTCGCCGAGGCCGCCGAACTCTCCCGCCGGACCCTGCGCACCATCCGCCAGAACATCGGGATCTCGATCGTCTATAACCTGATCATGGTCCCGCTCGCCATGGCAGCGGTGCTGACTCCGCTGATCGCCGCCATCGCGATGCCGCTCAGTTCACTCGCCGTCATCGGCAATTCCGCCCGTATCCGCGGCCTGTTCAAGGGCCGCCCCTGATCCCACGGAGGTCCCCAATGGACGTCATCTACGGCCTGATCCCCGGCATGATCATCCTGGGCCTGATCGCGGTCGGTGTCCTCTTCTGGGCCGCCCGCAACGGCCAGTTCGACGACCTGGAAGGCGACGGCCGCCGTATCCTCATGGATGAGGACGAGGTCGACCCGTGCTGCCTGCCGGACGCCGACCGGGACCCCGAGCCGCCCAAGGCGGGCGCGGGCCCCGGTCCAGGTCCGGACCGGTAGGTCGTTGTTGCAGCCGGCGGCGTCTGCGCTTGGGCGGTGCAATTCAACCTGGAAACCGCAGTTCTCTCACAGAGACACAAAGACACAAAGATTTTCAAAATTGCGGGCGCCTGTTCACGCCGTGATCTCGATGCGATTCCCATCCGGGTCCAGGACCACACTCTCGTAGTAACCGTCCCCGGTTCTGCGGGGGCCATCGAGAACGGAAAACCCATCGCCCTTCAGCCGCTCCGTGAGTTCGTCGACGAGTTGCTCCGACCCGACCGAGATGGCAAAGTGCGTCAGCCCCATGCGCTGTGCCCCTGGGGCGATGACCAGTGGGTCGACTATGGTCGTCGTCATGGCTTCGATCCGTGCCCCGTCGGTGAACCGCAGGAAGCAGGACGCGAAGCCTTTCTGTGAATTGGCGTATCCACTGTCCGCGACCGCGCCGAAATACGACACGTAGAACGCCTTGCAGCGCTCGAGGTCGTTGGTCCAGAGGGCGATGTGGTCGATGTGCATCCGTGGTCCGGCTGGCGCGCAGCCTCAAGCCGCCTTCAGCACGAAGTCGACGTGTACCTCGTCAAAGGGGAAGAGGACCTGACCATCCGCGGTCTTTTCCAGCAGACCCGCATTGATCAGCAAGTGTACGTCGCCATGGACCACCTTCAGATCCCGTCCCACGCGCCGGGCGCCCTCGCGGATGGTCAGCGGTCCCGCGCCGGTCATCACCCTGAGGACCTCCCAGCGTTTGAGTGTCAAGGTCTTCCACACGTCATCGCCGGTCAGAAATCCGATGTGGGCACCTTGAGGCTCGCCGGTCTCCCAGGCGCGCATAAACCGCTCCGATGCCTCGTCCGGCGTCGTCACGCCGATCGTTACCGATCCCATTTCATCCTCTCCATCGCCTGATATCGCCCCAGAAATCCGCCAACAACTGCCGGGGCGAGGTGAAGGCGTAGGCCGACGGCGCATCGCCCAGGTGCTTGTGGTCGCCTTTACCCGCCTCGTTGTCGCAGCGCAGCACGCAGACGCCCGCCGCCACGAAGGCGAGGCGGTACTTGAAGGGGTGCGCGCTGCCGCACAGGGGCGTCGGGACCCGCCAAAGGCGTATGTCCGCAAAGGCGGCGTCGCCGACCATTACCCGCTCGTCGATCATGATGGATGTTGGGGGGCGTTCCTCACCCCGACCTACGACCCTCCTGTCGCCATTGCTCCCGGATACGCTCGGCAGATTCATGGGCCATCTGCACCAGGACATCGATACGATAATCGGCCGCGCGATTGATCTCGCGTCTTATCTCCCAGAGTTCCGCAAGGATTGCGTCCGGTGCTCTTGGAGTGGTCGATTGTGGTGCGTTGGTTTCGTCCGGGATCATCTTGCAATCTCCAGAAGTTCTTCAGGGGTGGTCAGGAGTGGCGGTGTGTGCCCAAGTGCACGCAGGGTATCCAGCAGCCTGAGTATGAAAAGTGTTCTGACCCTTAATCCCTCCCCAACCTACAGTCCTCCTCTTTTCCTCCTCAATTGAACTTGAGCTTATCGAGTGCGTCGTCACGAGCCTTTCGCTCTCTTTGGGCATGTTCCACTTCGTTTTGGCGGGCATGCTCCGCTGCTGCGTTCGCTCGCGCCAGACTAGCGTTAGCCGTTGCCACATTTTGCGGTTTGACTGCCCTAAAACTCAGCGGGATGGGGAGGATCGACCAAAAACCCTGCGGTTTGGCAAGACTGTGGGCGCATGCTCCCGCTGCACTCTTAGTGTATCCGTCGGCAAGCTTGCCGCCTAGGACACGAAATGGTGTTCCGCGTCCAGTCGCGAGACGCCGGCCCAGAGCCGATTGCCCTTGTCCCACACGACCAACCCCTGCTCCCGCAGCCCTTGCAAGTCGCGCTGTTTCGTCTTGTCGGTCCGCTCAAGGTAGAGCGCACGATACCACGGCGCGCGCCGCAGTTCCGTCAGCGCAACGGGACCGCCGGCCTGGAGGATCTGGGTGGCGATGGCATACTGACGGGCGTTGATCCGCTTCTCCTCGTGGCGGCGTTTGAGGTCGTTCTCGAACAGCAGCAGGTGCACCAGCCGATTGACCCGGTCGTGCAGGGTGTTGAGGCTCGTCAACATGCCTTCCAGGAAGAAGAGCACGAAGTCCGTGTTGGGGGCCGCGGCGCCCTTGTCCGCCGCCTTGCGGCAGGTGTTGAAGAGGGTGAAATAGCGGTCGATCTGATCGAGGTAAAAGCGGGCCTGGGCGAAGGGGGCGTATTTGAAACCCTCGCGTAGCAGCAGGCTGGCCTCGATCACGCGGCCGACACGTCCATTGCCGTCCCAGAAGGGGTGAATGCACTCATAGTAATAATGGACCAGCGGGGCGCGGATCAGGACCGGGACCTTGAGATCGACCAGTTCCTGATGCCAGCGTAGGAGCGCGTCCAGCAGCAGGCGCACGTCGCCGCCGAATTGAGGGGGTTTGTAGCGTCCGCCGTGGGCTTGGTCGCCTACCTGGGTGACGATCGTCTTGGGGTTGTCGCGCAGTACGCCGGGCTGGTTGTGCTGGTGTGGGATGCCGGTGGTGATGGCGGCGTGAAGGGACCGGATGAAAGGCAGATCCAGGCGCCAGTCAGCCTCCGTGACGGTCCGACCCGCGAGGTCGTAGGCGGCCTTGATGTCGAGTACGCGCCGTCGCTCGAGGTCCTGGACCCCGGACGGGTCCAGGTCGAGCGCTTCTTGGGTCTCTTGCTCGGAGAGGGTGCCGCCCTCGATGCTGTTGGTGCCGAAGACGCTGGTGGTCACGACCTCGCGTTCCAACTGGCCGGCGACCTGGGCGAGCGGCGATCCCTGGAAACGCTGGTGGGCGTCGCCGACGCGCAGCAACGCGGTCTCAACCGCCGCGGCGCCGACGCCCACCTGGAAGGTGAAGGGGCCGAAGCGGGCCGTCTCGACGGTCAGTTGGTGGTCAGCAAACTCGGGCATCGACGATCTGGTCTTGTTGTCCGGCGGAATGTCCGGCGAAAGATGATCGCATATTACCGATTGCAATGAAGTTTCGGAACAGGGGCGGGAAGGAATGTCCGGAAAAATGTCCAGTCCGATTCCCATCGACAGACCCTCGTGGGGAACCGGGGCCGCCCGACGACAGGGCGGACCTGCACGACACGAGTCGTGCGGCGCACCAGTCCCAGTGCGCCGCCGGCCCCGGTCAGGGCTTGAGCCCGTACTTGCCGGGGTCCACCCGGGTCCAGGTGCTGGTACGCCCGATCAGGCTGACCATGACGTAACCGCGCAGTTCCAACCGGTCCTTCCCCGCGGCCTTGATTATAATCCCGGCCCATCAGCCAAGGGCGAGGTCAGTGGTCCGCACAGCGGACCCTGCGACCCCGCGCCCGTAGGGTCCGCTGTGCGGACCAGCGGCCTCCCGTCCGGCAGGGTGGCCAGGGTTATGATCAAGTCCGTCGCGGGCGTACTGGACGCCTGCGGGCTGGCCCCCTATACCGCCCCCCAGACCTCCCGGCGACTCCCGGTCTTGCCGGCCAGCACCTGCTCCAGGGTCTGCAACGGGTACTTGTGGGTGTGCCCCTTGGCGGCCTGGGCGACGGTGAGCACCTTGTCCTCAGAACTCTGGCCCTTGAGGTCGCCTTTCTCCACGTAGAACTCGTCCATCAGGTTGTTCCAGACGATGCCGTCGTGGTATTGGATCAGGCAATAACGCTGGTCGCCGACCTGGACTTGGGCGCTGGCGGTGATGTCGTCGATATAGAAGACCGGGACGCACCCGGGGGCCAGGTGACCCTGAAAGTATTCGATGAACTGCGACAGTTCCTCGATGCTCGAGAAGTTGCCGGCGACGAATTGGAGCCGGTCGGCCGTCGCCAGCACCACGGCCTGCTTGAGCAGCGCCTGGGGCGGGTTGCGTTTACGGGCCGCCTCGTCGAATTCTCCGGCCAGTATGATCAGGTCGCCGCGGAAGGCGTAGAGCCCGGCGGTGCTGGTCTGGCCCTGGGCGGTGATGAGCCAGTAGCGTTCCTGTTCCTGGTAGGTGTCGAGCAGCATCGGTGGTGGTCTCTCAGGTTGCGGTAATCATTCGGTGTCGAGCAGCGTGGTGCGCTTCTCGGTGAGATACAGGACGCCGTCGCGCTCCTGCACCCGCAGCCGGGTCAGCGACTCGCCCGCGCAGATCTCGCTCAGGCACTCGCCGGTCGTGGGTGCATAGGTGATGCCGTGCATGGAGCAGCGGATGGATTCGCCGGCGGCGTCGAAGACGTGGCAGTGTTCGCAGTCCAGTTCCTTGGGCATGTGCACGCACTGATTCAGATACCCATAGGCGACACCCCGGAAGCGCACCAGGATCGCCTCCCGCGGGTCGCCGCGGTAGCGCACACGGAAACGGTGCCGGCCCAGTTCCGCCAGGGCGGCGGAGGGGCAGATCGGGGCCGCGGTCCGGGGCAGCGGTGCGGACAGGTCCGCGCCCGGTGTCTCAGGCGCCATAGGGCTGGTTGTACCAGTCGCGCAGGACCTTGAGGTCGCGCACGGGGAGATAGGCGTAGGCGCCGATCAGGTCGTCGTGGACGGCCGTGGCCAGGCGGTGCGAGACCTTGGGGTTGGTCAGCATGTAAAAGTACCAGGCGAAGGGGTAGCCGAGCACCCGGTCGAAGCCGTGGATCTGGTTGGCCAGTTGGGCGCCGCGCGCGACCACGCCGTCGGGCAGGGCCGGCGGCACCGCGGCCGACACGGGGACCGGTTTGGCGCTCAGATGGTCGTCACCCTCCTGGTCGCGATATTCGCGGATGGACAGGACCCAGTGCTCGCAGAAGATCGAGGTCTCGCCGGCGCTGCTGCGGTCCCAATCGTCCAGGAAGCGGACCAGGCGCGGTCCCGCGTCCGAGGACTCCAGGAGCGTATTCACCGGGACCAGGCGGCGAAAGACGAGCCGCGGCGCTCCTACCGGCTCGGGCTCCAGGCGGGGAAAGTCGAGCGGATCGACGAATTCGGCGATGCTGTCCGGGAACCAGTCCGGGTCCGTGATGCAGCGGTCCAGTACCTCCTGCAACTCCTCCACCTCGATCTGGATGAAGTCGCGCGCCGCCGGGCCGGTCGGCACCACCAGATAATGGGTCTGACCGTTGAGGCGGGTGACGAAGAGCCGCAGGTCCGCGACCTTCTGCATCAGTTCATCGATGTCCCCGCCGGAGATCGTCTCGGCCCAGGTCCCCAGGTGCTCGGCGATGCGGCCCCCGTCCAGGTCCACCACCCCGCCCAGGCGGTGCCAGCCGCCCCGGGTCAGGGCGTGCTGGACCTGAGCGCCGGGCAGCAGCCCCTCGATGGCAGCGACCAGGCCCGGGACGCCGGCGCCGGCCGGCAGCGCCGCGCAGGCCTCGGCAACCCGCAGTGCAAGGGTCTGGGACTGGTTGGGGTCAAGGTCGGTCGCTGTCATCGTCTTGGCCTGATCGTTCGGTGGTCGGTGAAGTGATTAAGAATCATTTGTCCGCAAATGAACGCAAATGAACGCTAATTTTTAAGAAGCGCTCTGATCGTTGAACTTCCGCACCGAACGAGACCGACGCCCCGTCCGGAGTCTTTTCTCCGGAGCCGCGGCCACGCGCCAATCGCAGCCGCGGCATTAAACGTTCGGGACGGGGCGAATGCCCCGTCCCGCCCCCGGGCGCGGGCCATGTTCCGGGCCGGACAAGGCCTGCGCTCCGCCCCGCCCTCCGTCGGTAGCCGACAGTGCCCGATAAGATGCCTCCTATCTCGCATTCATTTCTTTATTTGCGTTCATTTGCGTTCATTTGCGGACAATCGTCTTTCCTGCCCGCGTTCATTCGCGGACCTCTTGCTCGCCCGCCGCGGCACGCGCCTGCGCGGCGGCCCGCACATCCGCGTCGGCGTCCTCCAGCAGGGTCCCGAGCTGGCCGATCGGCAGGCGTTCCGCCAGGCGCAGGCGCACCCGCCAGTCGGGGTCGCGCAGCAGGCCGTTGGCCTCCTCGCAGCGGATGCGCCCCGCGACG